>Ga0308398_1001629_pt1 | contig 11749 bp, 9 predicted proteins | sample Hotspr20SampleT9_FD_202360 | JGI IMG/M metagenome (GOLD analysis project Ga0308398, IMG submission 202360) | Hot spring phototrophic mat microbial communities from Mushroom Spring, Yellowstone National Park, Wyoming, United States - 20051001_T9 ...
ACCAAAGTCAATATAGAATACAATTTCGTACGAGAAGTTGTTAAGATTGAATTTTTCCCCTCTGATGATACAAGGCATTTTTATGTAATGATTCAGAGAGGAACCATATTACAAGAAAGAGAGTTTCTGTCCAATCGACCTGTATCGTTATTTTCGCGATTAAGCAAATACAAAAAGTATTTTAGCTATTTGTATGATGAACAGGTTTTAAAAACCGTTGGTGGTTGTTATGAAATTCCGTTAGAATCAAAACATCCTTATGCAACAAGAGACTTTCATCATTTGCAGTTTAAAAAAATCATCAAGTTTAAACCAAAACTTTTTCGCCAGCGAATTACAGAATACCTAAAGCAAAAAGAACTAAGACAAAATCAATATAAGGGTATTAAGAAGATTCTCTATCGATTACCTTCGGACATTTTTGATGGCTTGATGATTTTATTTTTATTTTATCTGTTTTATTTAGGAAAATTGTCTGCGATAAATTTTAGTTTAACATCAATTTTATATAGTGTTATGACGGGATTTTTAGACATTTATTGGCGAAGAAGAAATCCATTGATTACAAAAGCTTTATTATTTTCTATTCCAGGACTTGTGATTTTTTGGTTTCATTATCAGTTATTAGAGTGGGGGATTGATGAACCAGCTCATAAATATCTAAACGTACTTTTCTTTTTATTAAAAGAGAAAATTGGTCTAACCTAGTACAAAAATTGCTTTACTTATAGATATTTGGATTAAATGTAAGAAAAAATATGGCAACAACTATAGAAAATAAGTATGTTATATTTACTCTTGATGAAGAAGAATATGGATTTGATGTATCGAAAGTATTAGAAATTGTTCGAATAGAAAAATTGATACCTGTTCCTCATTCCAAAGATTATTTTTTAGGGATGGTTGACATACGGGGAAAGGTTCTTCCCGTAATTGATTTAAAGAAAAAACTGCATATTCATCAAGAGAACTCACGCATTCCAGAAAAAATTATTATTGTAGAATTGATGAATAAAAGAATTGCATTAGCAGTGGATAATGTATTAAACGTTTTAGATCTTTATCCTGACGAAATCGATTCAAGCCCCCCAGCGGTTAAATCCTTCCATACAAAATATATTTATGGAGTAGGTAAAAAAGATAAACGATTGATTATATTGATCAATTTGAATTCTTTATTTACCGAAGACGAAATTAAAGAACTATTTTTGGGATAAAATTGTTTTAATCCCTATTTGGTTTGAAAATTTTAATTATTTATATCAATTTATTAATTACGCGAAAACTTTTATTTTTCTAGTTTCTATCTGTTATTTTTTCTATTATTTTTTATTTTTGATTTTGTTTATTCAGATCCAACCCATGTATATTCATTAAAACATAAAGATAGAATGAATGAAAAAAAATTTCAAAAATTTGCACGATAAAACCAATTTTTGTTTGACGAAAGAATGAATTATAAAAAATTGATTTCACTGATGAGCGAGAGGCCGTAGCTCAGTCGGTAGAGCACCTCCCTTTTAAGGAGGGGGTCCTGGGTTCAAATCCCAGCGGCCTCAAATGCCCCGTTCGTCTAGTGGTTAGGACATCGCCCTTTCACGGCGGTAACAGGGGTTCAAGTCCCCTACGGGGTGCTTTTTTTTAATAAAAAAATCTCCGATGGAAAGTTTGAAATTGTCCGTCTAATTTCAAATTTGCTAAACATAGAAAAAATTCAGATTTTTAAGAGAATAATACTTTTTATTGTGAAGAGAGAGCTAAAAACAAAAGATAGAAGAAATTATCCCAAAAATTAATGATTATTTATAAAATTAATATATTATCAACCGAATTCATCCAAAAAACTACAAATAATTTCTCTTGATTCATAACTTCCTTGCTTTTCGTAAGAATAATTATTTATCCAATGTTCAGACAACGAAGGATCAAAAACATTTCTTGGCAACTGCGGCAATGCCACCAAGGGAATTATGTCGTATCCCTGAGATTGCATCTCCCAGTCGAGCATAATTCTTATCATTGCACTAATAGAATACCCTACAAAATGCCTTGTTTCGAACAACTTACTCCATAAAACTGGATTTATCTTTATCGTTCTTCTCTTATAACGTTTGGTTCTGGGCTGATAGGTTGCAGTTTCTGTTAGTTTTGATGGTGTAATTCTTATCTCATAAAGAAAATTCAAATATCGATTCAACAAATAAAAAATGGCACGATAAGAGCTTCCATCAAAACGGGTGTTGGCAATTTCTTTTAAGAATTCATAATGCTGTGGTTCTAAATTCAAACAAACAAAAGAAAATTTTTTTGTTGTGTATTGATCGACTCTCATATATATTTATAACTTGATTTTGGTAGATATTATCATATAAAAAATTAATTTTATTAAAATATTATTTGACAAATAAATCAAGCTATTCATCCCAACATAAAAAACTATTTTATTCAATGCATGAAAATTAATTAAATTCGAAATGAAAAAAGATAAATTCTTTTATAAATAAAAAAATTATTTTTATTATTTTTTTTAAATGCAAAGTAAGATTTCATAAAAAAATATAATATAAAGGGTGATTGATTATGATTCCGTTCCATAGAGTGGTTATACCTCATGATGACATTCTAAAAGGGAATTTAAACTTAGATAAATTTGCAGAGGATTTAGAGCAAGTTTTTTTAACCAGGAACCAGTGGAATATAAAGTTCCAAAGTGATTTTTCGAAAAAACCTATCAAACATATGTATTAAGAAATCTACTTTCGAAGATTCAAAAACGTATCGAAGTCTTGGGTGGTAATTCCGTAATACAAATTCAAACCCCTTTTGATGGAGGAAAAACCCACTCTTTGATTGCTTTTATGCACGAAGCAAGAGATTGGAATGCAACACCTGTTGTGATAGTAGGTACAACCTTAGAAGGAAAAACTCGTCTCTGGGAATTCATCGAAAAACAGCTTACTGGAAAAATTGAACTACTAAAAGATCCAACATCATCAGGTAAGAAGAAACTCAGAGCATTATTAGAACAACATCAACCCTTAGTGATCTTAATTGATGAACTATTAGAATACATTACCAAAGCAGCAGGAGTAAAAGTCGGCGAAAGCACCATCGCAAACCAAACATTTGCATTTATCTAAAAACTGAGCGAAACAGTCTCTTCCCTCGAAAAGATCAGTCTCGTTGTTACACTGACATCGAGTGCACAAACAGAGTTATACGATCTAAACGCAGAACAATTTCTTAAAAAATCAGAAAAAATCTTCGGAAGAATCGAAATCATCCAAACTCCCGTACAAGATTCCGAAATTACAAAAGTGATTCGAAAAAAAACTATTTTCTAAGATAGATTATAAAAAAGTCGAAAAGATTGTAAGAAAATTTGTAGAATATGCAGAATTTGAAAACATCTTACCCACAGGAATGCAACCAACAGAATATCGGGATCTATTTTTGGATTCCTATCCATTTTAACCCGAAGTAATCGATGTATTGTATCTCGATGGAGAAACTTCCCCAATTTTAAAAGAACGCGAGGTGTTTTGCGTTTACTTTCTTTGGTGATCCATTCTCTAAAAAACACAAGTCTAACTTATATAAGTTTAGCTGATTTTGATTTATCGAACCAAGAAATACGGCAGAAGTTAATCAAAATTATCGAAAATGAATATAATAGTATCATTGCGCAAGATATTACCGATAGAGATTCTGGAACAAGAAAAGTACAAGATTTGATTAATAACAAATATCAAGGGATGAATTTTGCTTTGCGAACTTCTATAACAATTTTTATATATTCCCATTTGGAGGTATAGAAAAAGGTGAAACATTAAACGAAATCAAACGCTCTGCAACGGTATTAACAGCAAATCAAGAGTTCCCTTTAGTTATATTGTAGAAGTCATCGATAAACTAAAACGCAAATTTTTATCTACAATTACAAAACGATAAATATTTTTTTAACAATCAACATAACCTCAATCAAATTATTGTCAATAAAATCGAAAACCTTAAACAAGATACAACATTAAAACTTGCCCCACAAGAAAAACAAGAGGTAGAGAAAAAAATTTTGGATTTAGAAAAGGATTTATTCTATTTATAAGACTACTTATAAAAATATTAGCATAACGGTTCAAAATGGATTTAATACAGAATCATTGGGTATTCCTAATCGCGATGATATAAAATCATTTGATGAAATTTTCTACGAAAGACTCAAAAACGATAGACATATCATCGAAAAAATTGATCCTTTAGTGATAGAAAATAGATATATTCAACAAAAAGATTTTATCTATACTCAATAACTACTCTTTTCTTTTTATCGAACCCCAGGTGAAACGCGATTAAAAAACAAAGAATGTTTGATTTGAGGAATCGAAGAAGGTGTAGAAAAAGGCATATTTGGATTAGGAGAACTCGATAATAATAGAATCATTTGCCAATATTACGAAGAAAAACCTCCTATGATTCAATTTAGTAATAACGAAATTCTTATAAAAAAAAGATGTTTGTAAAAAATTATCGAATCTTCAATAAAAAATTCCCAATATGCTATTATTTTAACCACAGGAGAATCAAAAACAAGTTATCAAGCTAAAGATCAATCATCATCTCAAAAATCAACAACACTATTAGAACCATCCCATCAAGAATCTCTTAAAGAAGAACAGAACTTTAAAAAGAATTAAACCTTCGTTTCGAATTGCCTATCGGAAAAGCCAACGATATTGCGAAAATTCTAATCAACATACAAGAAAAATTTATGAATATAAAAATTCAAATCAAAGCAACTGATGGTAGTATGACTCAACTAAACTTCGAAATGAAGATAATGGAAACCCTACATCAAATTAATGCAAAACTAAAAGAATGAACCATCATCCGTTGTTTTTTTATGATGATTTTTTATTTCCATTAGGACGTTGAATCAAATACAAAAAGAGAGATGAAGTAACAACAGAAACAGAACTCATTGCCATAGCGAAACCAGCAAACATAGGGCTAAGATATCCCAATGCTGCTAAGGGTATACCAATAACATTGTAAATAAACGCAAAAAATAGGTTTTGTTTGATTTTTCGAATCGTTTTTCGCGATAGCTCAATACTAAACACTAAGTCTTTTAGATCGTTGTGGATTAAGTTTATATCTGCTGCTTCTTTTGTGATAGAAACCCCTTGTCCCATTGCAAAAGAAACATTTGCTTTGGCAAGTGCTGGTGCATCGTTTATGCCATCTCCCACCATACTAATAATAAAATTGTTTTTCTGAAATTCTTCGATGAGTTTTAATTTATCCTCTGGCTTAAGTTCATAATATACTTTTTCGATTCCGAGTTGTTTCGAAATGTTTAGGGCAATTTCTTTTTTATCTCCCGTGGCTAAAACGGGTTCAATTTTAGATTCTTTTAATGTTTGAATGATTTCTAACGATTCTTCTCTAACAGAATCTTCTAACAAAAAAACTCCCTGAGTTAAATTTGGAATAGAAAAATAAACCGGAGTTTTATCTTGTTCAGCAGGAAAATTTAAAACCTGTAAATCTTTTACAAAATCTTTATTTCCGATGTAAACCTCCCATATTCGATTCGTTGATTTTTCGAAGATTTCGCCTTTTACACCATAACCAGGATGATTGTCTAAATGCTTTAATTCTAAATTCTTATCGGGAATTTGCGAAAAAATTGATTGGCAGAATTCCGCGATAGATTTTGCGATAATATGTTCCGAAGAACTTTCTACTAAATAAATCATCGAATAAACCTTTTTTTGTTGATCCATGTTTAGGTTTGCATCAAAATAAGTCTTTACAACTTTTAGGTTGCCCAAAGTCAGTGTACCTGTTTTATCAAAGATTAAAAAATGAATCTTCCCTGCATTTTCGATTGCTTCTGCACTACGAAAAAGAATGCCATACTTAGCAGCAATACCAGTAGAGATTAAAATTGCAATAGGTGTTGCTAATCCCAAAGCACAAGGACATGCAATAACCAAAACCGAAACAGCGCGTAGAATCGAATCATTCAAATCGATGTTAAAAATCAAATACGAAACCAAGAATGTAATCATACTTATAACAATTACACCATACGCGAAATAACCAGAGATCAAATCTGCTAGTCTTTGTACTGGTGCTTTGGTATTTTGAGCAGCTTCCACCATTTTTAGAATATTTGCAAGAGTAGATGTTTCGGGTGATTCCAATACCTGAATTTTAAGCATTCCCGATAAATTCATGGTTCCAGAATAAACTTTATCCCCAACAGTTTTTCTAAGAGGAAGACTTTCTCCGGTAATTAAAGACTCATTACATTCTGATGCTCCTTCTACCACCAATCCATCTACGGGAATATTTTCTCCTGGACGAACTAACAACAAATCATTTTTACGAACTTCTGTTATATCGATATCTTTTATGATTCCATTCTGCCACAAATGACATACCAATGGTTGCAAAGAAAACAAATCTTCGATTGCTTGGTATGCCCTTCGCTTTGTAATTCCCTCGAGAATTTTTCCCAAAAGAACAAATGTGATTACAATGGCAGAAGATTCAAAATACAAATGCGAATTGTGATGCGAAAAAAACATCATATAAACACTATAAAAATAACTCACATTCGTTCCCAAAGAAACAAGAACATCCATATTCGCTCCACCTGTTAAAATGGTTTTAATAGCACCTCGATGAAACCTATAACCAGCAATAAACTGTACAGGTGTTGCAAGTAAGAACTGAACCCAAGAAGGAATATAGATCGAAAAAATCATGGGTAAAACTAATGGTATACTGAGTAAAATACTAAAAATAAATAATAATATTTCTTTATTATTTTTTTGTCTTTCTTTCTGGATTTTTAACAAACGATCTTTTGCGAATAAGTTGTCTTTTTTTGTTGCATCATAACCCAATTTTCTGATTTTCGATGTAATTTCTTCGAATTCAATTGCATCTTTGTTGTATTTTAGGATTGCTGTTGAAGTTGCAAAGTTTACTTTTACTTCGTCTATGCCAGAGGTTTTTTTTAACACATTTTCAATTCGTGCTGCACAACCGGCACAATACATTCCTTGTACGGCTAATGTTATTACTTCTTCTTTTTGTTCCATATATTCTAAAATAATTCAATCTGATTTTCGAGTAAATGGGTTTTTTTTCTTTTAGGAGTTTGTTTTTTAAATTCTATCTCTTCTTGGTAAGTAAAATTTTTTTGTATTGCATTGTGTAAGAATGACGAACGCGATTCAAATTCTTCTAAAAGAGACTGAGCGTGAAAGATGACCTTTTTGGGTAAACCAGCTAATTTTGCGACATGAATTCCATAAGATTTATCCGCAGCACCTTCTTTTACTCTATGAAGAAAAATTACCTCTTCATCTTTTTCGATTACATCCATTGTTAGGTTAAATATACCTTCTTTTTCTGCTAGTACAGTTAATTCGTGGTAATGTGTTGCAAACAATGTTTTTGGCTTTTTTTCTAGAAGATATTCAACCACAGCCCAAGCAATGGCTAATCCATCGTAGGTAGAGGTTCCTCTTCCCACCTCATCCATAATAATTAACGAATCTTCGGTAAAATGATTCATAATTTGTGCTGTTTCGGTCATCTCTACAAAAAACGTAGATTCTCCTTTTGCAAGGTTATCCGTTGCTCCTACGCGTGTAAAGATTCTATCTACAATCGATAAACTTGCCTTTTCTGCTGGTACAAAACATCCCATCTGTGCAAGGATTTGAATAATTGCAACCTGACGAATATAAGTCGATTTTCCTGCCATGTTGGGTCCGGTAATAATGGCAATCGCTTTATCGCTAGTATTAAGATAAACGTCGTTGGGAATAAAGTCCTGATTTTTGGGTAAAAATTTTTCTACGATTGGATGACGCGAATTTTTTAAATTGAGTTCTTTTTTTTCGTTCCAGCTTGGTTTAATCCAGCGATTTTTTTTCGAAACATAAGCGAAATCTAAAATTACATCGAGCAATGCTACATCATACAAAGATTGTTTTAATTCTTTTTTTTGTTCTAATACAGATTTTATCAACTCTTCGAAATATTTTTTTTCAATTTCTTCAATAATTTCGTCTGCTAACAATATCTTTCTTTCGATTTCTTTTAATTCGAAATTGGTAAATCTTTCGTAATTGATAAGGGTTTGTTTTCTTTCGTATTCTTTTGGTGCATTTTTTGCCTGAACCTTTGATATTTCTATGTAATATCCAGTTATTTTATTGTATTTCACTTTAAGAGATGATAATCCTGTTTTTTCGCGCTCTTTTTTTTCGAATTCTAAGATCCATTCTGTTCCTTTTTCTTTGGCAAAGAATGCTTCGTCATAATCTTTATCCACTCCTTTTTTTAAGAAAGGTTGATTTCCTAAGATTGCTGGTGGATTTTCTACAACACAACGATCCAATGTTTCTTTTAGTTGAATCAGCTTAGGATCTAACTCCACAGAATAACTGCATTGGATTTCTTTTAAAAAATGGTGTAACTTTTCTAATGCTTCTATGGTAGAAATAATATTACGAAAATCTTTGGGGCTTGCTTTATTATATTGCATTCGCGTTAAAATTCTCTCTACGTCGCTAATTTCGGATAAGATATCTCGAATTGTATTTATCAAAATATCATTGTTATAAAAGAATTCTACGAGATTTGATCTTTCTTGGATAGCTTTTAAATCTTTTAAAGGATGTAATAGAATTTCTTTAAGAAGTCTTTTCCCTTTTGGTGTTACTGGAGAAAATAAAGAAAAAAGAGAAGTTTCTTTTGGTTCAAAAAGGTTTAGGTTTTTGATAGTTTTTTCGTCTAAGATTAAGAATTCGTTATCGAACCGCATCAATCGCGGAATTTCGAGATGGATTTTTTGATCGGGAAAATTCTTTTCTAAATAATAAAGAATCAAGCTAATAGCACCCAATACAATTTCGGCATCTTGCTCATTTAAAAGATATTGTAATTTTATTTTATAAAATTCTTCTAACTTTCGCTTACCTTCTTCGGTTGTAGCTTTCCAAGATTCTAAACTAGAAATAATCACAGGAAGATTTTTAAACTTTTCTGATATAAAAGATTCTAGATGCGATGGAATCACAATTTCTGTAGGAAAATAACTGTAAAATAAATCCATTAAATCCAACGATTCTTCTTTTAAGATATAACAAAAAAAATCTCCCGTAGAGAAGTCCGCGAAGGCTATTCCTAATTCATCCGTACGAAAGTCTTTATCGCATATAGCCATTAGGTACTGAGAATCTGCACCCTTTAATAAATTCTCTTCGATGATTGTTCCAGGCGTGATGATTCGAACAATCTTTCTTTGCATCAATCGTGGGTTTTTGGAATCAGAAATTTGTTCCGCGATGGCGATCTTTTTACCAGCCGAAAGCAACCTTCCTATGTAGATTTCAGCGCTATGATATGGAACCCCTGCCATAGGAATGGAATTCTGTCTACTTGTTAGAGCAACGTCCATTATGGGTGCTGCAATTTTTGCATCATCTAAAAAGAGTTCGTAAAAATCCCCCATACGAAAGAATAAAATTGCATCTGGGTATTGAGCTTTAAGCTTCAAATATTGCTTCATTACGGGGGTATTTAGAGGTTCTTGGGATTTCACTTTTTTATAAATCTAAATGAGCTACATATTTAGCATTCTCTTCAATAAATTTTCTTCGAGGTTCTACCTCATCTCCCATCAAAATCTCAAAGGTTTCTTCTAAACGTTTTAAATCTAAGGAATTTTCATCAAAGGGTTTAACTTGTAGTAAAACCCTTCTATTAGGATCCATGGTGGTTTCCCATAACTGTTCTGGGTTCATTTCTCCTAATCCTTTATAGCGTTGAACTGTTACACCTTTATCGTCTTTGAATTTTTTTAGAATTTCTTCTTTTTCTTTATCAGAATATGCATAATAGGATTCTTTTCCTTTCTTGATTAAATAAAGAGGGGGTTGAGCAATATACAAATGACCATGTTCTATCAACGGACGCATCTTAGCGAAAAAGAAAGTCAAAAGCAATGTTCGAATATGCGAACCGTCCACATCTGCATCTGTCATAATAATAATCTTATGATACCGCAATTTACTCAAATCGATATTATCGTTACCGTAGCCAGCACCGATTGCAGTTACTAGAGTTTTTACTTCGTCATTATCGAGTATTTTTATATCTTTTGCTTTGATTACATTCAAGATTTTTCCTTTAATGGGCAAAATCGCCTGAAAGTTTCTATCTCTTCCTTGTTTTGCAGAACCACCTGCGGAATCTCCCTCTACGATAAATAGTTCTGCCAAAGCAGGATCCTTTTCGGAACAATCCGCCAATTTTCCTGGTAAACCACTCCCTTCTAATATACCTTTGCGTTTGGTTACCATTTCGCGAGCTTTTTTTGCTGCTTCTCTTGCTCTATAAGTTAAAATACAACGTTCTAATATGGGCTTTAATTCGTTAGGATTGTGTTCAAAATATAAAGTTAGTTCATCATTGACGATTTGTTGTACCAAACCTTTTACTTCCGCGTTTACCAATTTTTCTTTTGTTTGAGAGTTAAACTGAGGCTCAGGAATCTTAATGTTGATGATTGCGACTAATCCTTCTCGAACATCATCTCCACTTAAATTTCCAGGAATTTTTTTCTTTAAAGATTCATCTTTCTTTAAAAAATCGTTTAAGGTTTTTGTTAATGCAGCGCGAAATCCTTCTAAATGTGTTCCACCTAATTTGTTATCAATTCCATTGGTAAAACAAAAAACGCGTTCTTGATTGGATTCTGTATAAGCAAGTGCAAACTCCCCAATAAGTTCTCTTTTTTCGTTTTTTTCTTCGTATTCTGCTTTGGTTTCGAAATAAATGATCTTTTTATGCACCATGCGGGATTTTTTTGTCAACTTTTCCATGAATTCCAAAATGCCCCCATTGTACTGAAAAAATTCCTCTTTGGGGGGTTGGGTTCTTTCGTCTCTTAGTTTGATCTTTAATCCTTTGTTTAAAAATGCGATTTCTTCCAAACGATTGCGTAATGTGTTATAATTAAATTCTGTTGTAGTAAAAATTTCTGGATCAGCTTTAAATCTTACAATGGTTCCTGTTTTTTTGGTTTTACCTATGATTTTAACTGATTCTTCTGGTACTCCGCGACGATATTTTTGATAATGAATTTCTCCATTTCTATGAACTTCTACCTCTAACCATTCCGATAATGCATTAACAACAGAAACACCTACACCATGTAAACCGCCACTGATCTTGTAAGCACCACTTCCAAATTTACCACCAGCATGCAAGTGAGTCATAACTACTTCTATTGTAGAAATCTTTTCTTGGGGATGAATATCCGTAGGTATTCCCCTTCCATCATCTATGACTTCGACGCTACCATCTTGTTTTAGAACCACCTCCACCTGCGAAGCATGTCCTGCCATGAATTCATCCACAGAGTTGTCGACTACTTCATAAATCATTTTGTGTAGACCTGTTTCGTCCTGTGTACCAATGTACATTCCAGGTCTCTTTCGTACTGCTTCTAATCCCTTAAGTACTTTGATCTGATGAGCAGAGTAGTCTTTTTGTTCTTCTTGGTTTAAGACGAAATCTACAGCCTTTTCTTGATTTTTGCCTTTCATATATATATGATATATAGCCTTTTTATTCTGTCAACCAAAATCTCACTTATCAAATATTTATATGTTTAGGATCTTTTCTTTTTTGATTTATTCAACTTTTCTGCATATTC
>Ga0308398_1001638_pt1 | contig 11703 bp, 8 predicted proteins | sample Hotspr20SampleT9_FD_202360 | JGI IMG/M metagenome (GOLD analysis project Ga0308398, IMG submission 202360) | Hot spring phototrophic mat microbial communities from Mushroom Spring, Yellowstone National Park, Wyoming, United States - 20051001_T9 ...
TTGGACGAGGGGCGGCTGTTGGATGCGATGGGGCGTCCTGCGTCATTTGAGAACACCATTGTGATCATGACGGCGAACGTGCCGCATGATCGGCAGCCGCGGCTGGGGTTCATCCATGGTGAAGATGGGCAACAAAACGATCAGGTTGTGCAGCGCATGTTTCCGCCTTATCTGTTGGGGCGGGTAGATAAGGTGGTGACGTTTACCCCGCTCACAGTTGAGGCGATGCGGCGTATATTGGACGTCGAGGTCGAGAAGGTTGTCAACGGCATGCGGGAACGCGGCAAGGAAGTGGTGGTGGACGAATCGGCGCGTTGTTGGTTGTTGGCGCGGGGGTGTGGTGGGACGACCAACGTGCGGGGGTTGAAGCAGGCGGTGGCCGAGCATCTTGCGCATCCCTTGATGATGCAGGCATTGGATGGTGGTGAGGGGGAGGGGGCGATTGTCGTGTCGGCGCAGCCCAGTGGGGAGCGTTTGCAGTTTGCGCCAGCTCATCAACAGGTGGCGATGTGCTGTCCGGGGTTGTGAGGGTTGAGATTATCGCCGAGTTGATATAATTGTGGAAAATTGCGAGAGCTATTGAAATAATAAGGCGATATAATTAGATTGCAGCGGAATGGGGCTTGGGCCTCTTGAAATTTTGCTAATTGGGAGCTTATTCCTGTTGTTGTTTGGGCCGGGTCGTCTGCTGGAGATCGCGCATGGCTTAAGTGCTGCGTTGGCTTCTCAAGATCTACGTCGCCCTCAGCCAAGAACTAAATTGTCGAGCACTTGGGCGAGATGACATGCGAGGTGCGCAAAAGCGAGCCGTGAGATTGCCGATCTTAGCGCTATTGTGCGGCCCTCTTCTGACGATGATGTCACGCAAGATGATATGCAGCCGGCATTTGCTGATCGGGGCGCTGTGCCCGTTGCGCCATCTCACACTCACATTTCGACTACGCTTATCGCACGACAATCCATGGACGTGGATTGGCGCTGAGGTGCAGGCTGACGGATGTGTCAAGTTGAGCGATCTGAGGCGCGAGGCGTGACTTGTACAAAGCGCTAAGCGATGAGCAACACAAAGAGCTTGCCCTATAGCGTCGCGGTCGGTCGCCGTGCTGCAGTAAGCTTGATCACAACATATGCGAGAGAATCGAGCCTGATCGTGTCGCTATAGGCAGCTTTTTTCTTGGCCTGCTTGAAGATTGGATTTCTTGATATGACTTGCCCACACCTGCTTGGCAGGTCACAGGGTCACCTGGGGGTGTCTCCTGCCCCTCGAGTAGCTTTAGGTTGATCATCTCCTGTGCGAGTGCTCTATCTCAGGTATCATGCTGGCAAGGTGATTTTCAGCCTTGATGTCAGATAGCCTTTGACGATCCTTGTGCTTGAGAAGAGCGAATGCGCTGTCGTTTTTGGAGGAGCGGGCGATTAATTTGTTTGTGCGCTGTTGGAATGTACGCCAGATGTGCGGCAGCATTACCCAGGTGCTGGCGTGGATTATCTGAATTTACATCAACTTGATTGGAATACTCTCTAAATAAGCCTAGGACAAGCATGCCACCAGCCATGTATAATCTTGCAGACAACATTCAAAATATTAGCACTGATTTACATAAGTTAAGGGCCATCTTATTTTACTAAATTTATATTTAGTAAATTATCATATTTTTTGATTTATTATCTATTCCTAATAGCTCAAATAACTTTAAATCTCTCAATTCACCCCCGATCAAGCCAATATTAGATAATATCACTTTTCTCGCCAATTTCATTTTATTTTCATCTTTAAAGTATTCTAAGATTTTATTGTAATTATTTTTTATTATATTTATTAATTTTATTATTAATTTATACTTTATTTCTTCAAAAGGTAGGTTATTACTTTCTATTTTATTTAAATATAAATTTAGCCTTTCTTCTACATTATCTTTTGTATGTGTATAAAAATTTTTAATAATTTTATTTCTTGTATATGTATATAGATTAAATTCTCTTTTTTCATCTATATAATTTCTAAGATCTATAATTATCTCGCCCCAATTCGTTAAAATACTATAATACAAATATAATCCAATGTGACTCGAGTTTAAAAACATATCTTTCGTTAAAAAATGTTCCCTATGCAGATACCATATATTTATAATTTTTGAGTAATCTTCTATAAAATTAAAATTAATATTTATTGTCCCATTTCTTTTTAATATATCCTCTATAAAACAGCATATTTTATATGAATCCTTAAAAGACTCAAAATATATTCTATGTTGATTTATCAATAAAGCTATCTTATCAATATATTTTATTTTACCATATATATCTTCTATTTTTTTATCTACCAGCTCATTTTTTAATTCTTCGTTTATATTTAAATAACATTCTTTTCTAGAGATATGTATGGAGAGCAAAATATTTTTAATTCTTAAATCATCGGTCTGCTTTTCTAACCATAATTCTGTTTTTTCTTTTTCTTTTAGCATTAAATTAAAAATTATATCCTTAATGTTTTTACCGATATAAAACACATCTTTTGTTTTTAGACCAATTGAAATATACTTGCTAAAAATTTCCATTGACAATCTATTTTCATCTATAATTTTATCATACAAAATTATTAGATAGTTTATATAATTTTTTATTAAATTATAATCAATTTTTTCTGTTTTGTGCATATGAAAATTTATTATATTAATATGTCTTTCGTCTAATTTAAATAAGTTTTGTTCTAATGTGTTAAGTATTTCTTGTAGAGTCATCCTTAACCCGTTAAATCCCTTCAACGATAAGTACAACAGCATTGCCGCCCCCTTTACCCCCTCTGACCAACTCGGCGCAGCAAGCACTTCCTGAATGCGATTGCACAGATCCCTCCTCCATTCTAATTCTGTTGGATTAACTAACCCACAAATCGGGTGTGTAAAACCATGCCTCTTAATATAATATTCTGGCAATTTCCCCGGATATCGCACATCATCATGTTCAAATGAGCCATATAAAGATGTCCTTGGCCCATACGCCCCCTTCAGCATCTCTATCAAAATCAGCCGCTCTGCTTCCGCGTCGAGCTGACCACGGTAAATCAGCCATCCTGGTGGACGGTATGTCACCTTCGCCATCAGGTCATGCGTAAGCTCGCCGCCAGATACGCCGCCTCCGCGCTGCCCGCCGCCAACAGCTGGTCCAGCCAGCGGTGATACACTTCCTCCGGCCACGGGCGATCATTCATGCACGTCCAGACCAGGACAGCGTGCGGGATGATGGTGTCCTCGACCGGGTCACCGGTGATGGCGAAGCCATCGAAGGCGTCCACAGGGACGACCTCTCCGCCCCCTCGCCACGCATCTACGTATTCCTTGGTCCTCTCGATGAAATACAGCGCGTTTCGTCCTAGCGCAGATTCCAACAGCCACGCGATGAGCTGCTGCTCGTCTTTGGTGCCTCGCCTATTAAGCCAGCGCTTTGCAAAATACCGCGTTAACGCCCCCGGCTTATGAGCGATATTAAATCCCAGTTTGTCACTTGTCGCGCGCGTGCCCACTTGGAATTATCTTAGCAGCGATAGCTGCGAAATAAGGGGAGTGGTCCAGTAAAAGTAATCTAATGTCAGCTCGGATGTATGCGAGGTCGAGAGAACTTGTGCTACTTACAAATAAGCCTCCAACAGATCCCCAATGGATAGTTTACTCGAGCTGTTCTGCCAAATCAGTGACTTTTGCACTGAACAACTTTTCGCCCGCGCGCGAGCTAGCGGGATTATGACTATCCTCATTCACTTTCATCAGTCCAACTATCGCAACTTCTACCTCGATCACGTCATGACACACCTACGCAATGAATTTCCAGGCCTGGTCAGAATCTGTTGAGATCAGTTATCGTCGCACAGGCATCACCTTCATTTACACTTGTCGTGTGTAAGAATCCACGCATCCGTTGTCACAAGACGTTTGCCGGACTTGCCAGACGCAGCAAAACATCCACCGGCGCTCTGATAGTCAATAACCACGACGAACCGATTGACTTCGTGTAGCAATGTGATCCCAAACTCGCACGCCGACTCTCCTTCGGAGAAAAGGGATACCTATCGAAGGCGCTACGAGTAAGGTGCAACTGATCACGCGCTAACATCATACCGCCGCTGTTGGACAAGAGGAGGAGATTGTCCGTTAATCAGTTCCTCGCAGATTGATCCATCGTATCCCTGTCAACTTTTGTATTGTGCGGGCTGGTCGCATATACTTGCTCAATCTAGCTGCCTTATCCGAACTCACGTTAACGGCATTCGCCACTTGCTCGCGCTGCCGGCTGGCTGTCCCCACGTAGCACAGCTGCCAGCGCGTCGCAGGCGTTCTCCGCCAGCCCCACCAGCCGCCGATGAGTCCGCATCCAGCGTACGCCGGCTAACGCCCGCTTCGCGCGCCGCCGCTTCCTGAGTACAGCCGCGTAGCAGCGCGTCAAGCGCTTTCTATTGCTTTGCGGTCAATCCGCCCATGTCGTGTCAAGCCCTAGGCGCTGCCGGCCAGCCGGGTCCGGATCCAGCCACTGCCAGTTCGCCGGCCAGCTCCACCGCGCATGCGGCTTGCATTGTGCATGGTGCGGCTTTGGGAGTCTGATTTATGGGAGTGCATAGAGTTCGACAATCCTATGGGGGTTTTACATCCAAGGCCGCAAAAGCCGCAATCCGCCCATGTCGTGTTAAGCCCTAGGCGCTGCCGGCTGCTTCGGTCGACGCGCCGTCAAAACGTGCTTGCCATTTAGCATCGTGGCTTCTAGCACCACAAGGTTACCTGGCCAGGCGTCCAGCGCGTCCGTGCCCACCGCCGCTACTTCCAGCTTGACCAGTATCGGGCTGGCCAGCAACTGACCGCTCACTCACCGGCGCGGGAACAGGTCACCTAGAGTCAGTCCTGCGTTCTCTTTGCTCATGTCTCACCTCTCACGGCGTGATGCTTGTGACGCCGGAAAACGGTTTTTCCCCTATTTCGATTTTTCTTATGCATATATAGGGAGTCAAAGCGTCATAAGTATCATAAGTGTCATGAGCGTCACTACCCCCCCCTCTGAGAATCCATCCTTTCATTACGCTTCTTTGCTTGCTCAGTTGAAAACATCGTAACTGCCTAGCTGCCTGCAAGTACGCTGGCGGGCGAATAGGTCGCGCAGCGTGGCGAAGACGTTTGGTTGCGACAAGCAGAGATCACTGCCTGCAGGCGGGTATACACCGCTGTCCCCTGGTCAGTGCGAAAGCAGCCGCTCACTTTCTGTGAGGTCTCGTTCAGCCTGGTGATTGGTGAAGGAAACACCCTCCACCAGTGCAACGGCTTCCTCATGCGCCTTCAGCAAATTGCGCCCCGCTGTGCTCCTGGGGCGTCCCCGGTCTGCCTGCTGTTCAGGCGGCGGCGCCGCCTCACCACGAAGCGATTACAGCCGCCTCCCCTCGCACCTGTTCATACACAGGAAGGCATGAATCGCCTCTGCCCATTGCTCCACGCAGTTCGCGCAGGATGTGCCCCAGGCACGCCCCATGTCCTCAAACTGGTAGTAGGCCGGCTGGCAATCATGAATCGCTCGTCTGTCGCAGATGCGCGTCGGCGCGACGCTGTTGACGATGCGCAGGGGCGGCTGACCGACGCCAGAGTGTGGGCGCGGGTTCGGTTGAGGATGTGTGGAACTCGTCTGCGATCTCCGATTGGATGAAGTGCCGGGATTGTAGCCGATGGCGAGGTGGCGCCGGCCGGCCAGCGGCTGCGCCATGCCGGGGGTCAATCGAGCGGACTGCGGACGGCTTGTTCAGCACGTGGGTGTAGATCATCGTCGTGCTCACGTCACTGTGGCCCAGCAGTTCCTGCACGGTGCGGATGTCATAGCCGGCTTCCAGCAAATGGGTGGCGAACGAATGTTGGAAGGTGTGACATGTCACGCGCTTCGGAATGCCGGCGTGACGCGCAGCGGATGCCACTGCCTTTTGCAGTCCGCTCTCGTGGGCGTGGTGGCGGTATAGCTGGTTTGATTTTGGAAAGGCTTCTGGATGGGAAGACGTACTGCCAGACCCACTCACGATTGGCGTTCGGATATTTGCGCGCCAGGGCATTCAACATAGCCATACCCTTTGGCCAGGTCGTGATCATGCTGGCGTTTGACGCGGGCCAGATGCTGCTGGAGCGGTTGCGCGACACTGGCCGGCAGCATGATCACATTCACTTTTCCCGTCACGCACGATGATGCGCGAAGTCAATATCCATGACGTAAACATTCCATCAAACGCAGTCTGCTACATAGAGCAGACGCGCCATGAGGTGGTATTCGCCCGGGACGAACTGTATAATCCGCGTTACCTGCTCTTTGGTTAGAGCGGTGGGCAGATGGGCGGGCTTTTCGGCGCGCGCCATGTTGAGGGATTCGAACAGAGCAGCAGTGGAGCACATTGCGATAGAGGAACAACAACGCCGCAATTCTGGGTCGAGGCAGCGACGTGCTCGTGAGTTGCCAAAAAGGCTTCGATTTCAGGCAGGCCCACGTCGTTTGGATAGCGCTTATCGTGGAAAAACGTTTGACCCAGTGGACATAGCTTTCCTCAGTGCGCCGGGAGTAGGCGAACTGCGTCGCGCACCTGGTCGAGCAGTTTTTTCGGACGAGAATGGTTGGACGGTGAAGGTGTTGAGTCGGCCATGTCCAGATTATACAGAAACAAAGGCCGACCGGAGTCGGCCTAAAGTGACAAGGGATTTCGTCTGTCTAATCTATGTTGGGCGGGCAGGCGGATAGCGGTAGCGAGTGCTATCTGTAGTGCTTGGCGCTGAGGCGGAGAAATGAAATGAGCGTACAAACGAAAGAGCACATCCTCTTTCTTATTCAAGAGCACCAAAGCCAAATCAGGAACTTGGGCATCAGAAGGCTGGGCCTATTTGGCTCCTTTGTCCGTCGGCAACAGGATAGCGATAGCGACATTGATGTCTTAGTGGAATTCGAATCAGGTTGCAAGACTTTCGACAACTTTATGCAAGTTGCCTTGTTTCTGGAGGAGTTGTTTGCTCGGCGAGTCGAATTGGTTACCCCTGAGGCCCTGAGTCCTTATATTGGTCCGCATATCCTGAGGGAGGTTGAATATGTCCCTCTAGGCGATTGAATAATATCTTGGACGAGACAGGATATTTGATGGAGCGAGCGCAAGGGCTAACCTGGAAGCAATTTATGCGCGATGCGACATTGAAACGTGCATTCGTGCGTAGTCTCGAGATCATTGATGAAGCGTAAAAGCAGATATCAGATGACTTCAAGCAAAAGTACAGTCACCTGGAATGGCGAGCGATGGCTGGTATGCGTGACCGATTGATACATAGCTACTTTGGAGTTGATTATGGTATTGTCTGGGGCGTTGTGAAGAATAAGATACCTATATTCCACCAAGCGATCAAGGAGGTTGTTGAAGCAGAGAGTAGCCAGTAAAAGCCCGCCCAACATGCGCTTCCAGCCGACCGCTTCGCTCGCTTCGCGGCGGCTGATGCGCGGGCCGTTAGGCCGCTTGTCTCCCTATGGGGCTTCATAGACAGATGATTAAGGAGTTGTTTCGGTGATGAGTTAAACTACGACCTTAGCCTTACCGCTTGTCGTAAGAGAATCTCATAGTCTCTGTCGTTCTAAGATCGCGATTGGTTACACAAGAACCTGTTCGTGTCTGCCTAATCATCTGAACTGTTTGACGGCAAAGGAGTGGATCAAATGCCAGCTTGGGGTTTGGCAATTCTTTTATGAAGGCAGGGGCATCCGTGATAAAAACCTCCATCCGGCGACATTTCCGATTGCGCTCTCCAAAAGGGTTATCAGTCTCTTCACCCACGAAGGCGAACTTGTCCTAGACCCGTTCGTGGGCAGCGGGACAACTATTGTGGCGGCGAGAGACTTAAATAGAAATGCCATAGGTTTTGACCTCCAAGAGAAGTATATCAACCTTTGTGTTGAACGCTTAGCTTATAATAATCTTTTCGATCGGGCTCAACAGCTAGCTATTCAGGATGATGCCAGAAATATTCCTACTTATTTACAGCCCGAGACAGTTAGTTTGATTGGGACATCTCCACCATATGCCAATCTCCTAAATAGGAAACACCTCAATAAATCCAGGCGTGATCGGCGGAATGAACAGTTCGGAAGGGTTGAACAATACTAGCAAGACCCCCGTGATTTAGGCACTATGCCGCTCGAAGAATATACAAAAGCAATGGGGGATATTTTTGAGGCGTTGTTGCCTTTGCTCAGACCTAAGGCTCACTGCATTATTAATGTCCCTGACATGTGGTGGGAGGATCGACGCATTACAATCCAAGTTGCCTTGATCGAAGAGTTGTGAAAGCGAGGTTATGAGCTCAGGAACATTATCATTTGTGATAGAACGAATATTGTGAATAAGGTGGGTATATTCGGATAGCCAAGCAATTACATCACAATGGGCACAACTTTTGAGTATCTCCTCGATTTCTGGAGATCACAGAGATGAAGCTCTACACCAAAGATGAAATTATATAAACAATTCGTGAGGTAAGTGCAAGGGGGTGGCATAAGAGCGTGAAGAAGACCATAAATACCTGTAACGATGGCGCTGTTGGCAATACTTTAGTTGAATTATAAATTGGCGGTCAGGGAGAGCGGATTCACCGAAGGGATAACCGCCGGTGGACTGCTAACTGCTGCGAGTCTATTAAACGTGAGTTCAGATAAGGTAGCTAGATTGAGCAAGTATATGCGATACAATACGTTAACTAAAAGGTTAACAGGGCTGTGGTCGCTTAATCTGCAAGTAAACTTAGGGCATGTGTGTCGCCAGCCATATATAATCAATTATATATCAATTATAATATTGGCGCCGATCTTTATAAGTAAATTGCCGATAAATTATTTAGTAAATCTCCATATTATGTGATTTGACATCTATATTTAATAGATTAGTTAATCTTGTGTCTCTTAATTCATCCATGACAAAGCTAATGTTAGATAATATTATCTTCCTCGCCACTCTCATCTTTCTTTCATCTTTTAAGTGTTTTAAAACTTTATTATAATTATTTTTTATCATATTTACTAATTTAATTGCTAATTCGCACTTTATTTCTTCGTACGGCAAGTTATTAATTTCTATTTTATTTAAATATAAATTTATCCTTTCTGCGTCACTTATTCTTTCTCTATGTAAATTTTCAATAATTTTATTTTTTACCCGTAAGTATAAATTAATTTCATTTTTTTCTTTTATATATTTTTCAAAGTATAATACCACCCATTCCCACCCCTTTAAAATTTCGTAATATAAATATAATCCAATGTGATTTGAGTCTAAAAATATATGTTTTAACGTAAAGCAATGCCGGTTTGGATGCCAGCTATTTATAATTTTTTCATAATCTTCTATAAAATTATAATTAATATTTATTTTTGCTTCTCTATTTAATATATAGTATATAAAGTCAGATATTTTATTTGAATCATATGAAAAGAAATATTTGTTAGCTTGTTCTATAAAAAGCTTTATTTTATCAAAATAATTCATTTTACCATATATATATTCTATTTTTTGATATATATCATCATTTTTTAATTCTTCGTTTATCTTTACATAGTATGATCCACGATCAATTTTTTTAGAAAGATATATCGCCATCAATATATCTTTAATTCTTAGATCATCTTCCTGGTTTTTTATCCATGATTCTAATTTTTCTTTTTCTTTTTGCATTAAGTTAAAAATTATCATCTTAAGGTATTCACCAATATATAGTATATCATTTGTTTTTAGTCCAATTGAGATATACTTGCTTAACATTTTAATTGATAAATTAATTTCACCTATTATCTTATCATATAAAATTATAATATAGTTTACATAATCTTTTATCAAGTTGTAATCTATTTTTTCTATCTTATCCATATGAAAATTTATTATATTAATATGCTTTTCTTCTAATTTAGATAAATTTTGTTCTAATGTGTCGAGTAATTCTTGTAAAGTAATGCTTAAATTTTTAAATGTCTTTAATGATAAGTATAACAGCATTGCCGCGCCCTTCACCTCTTCTGACCAACTTGGCGCAGCAAGCGCTTCCTGAATGCGATTCCTTAATTTATAATGATTTTCTAATTCTATCGGCCTAACTAACCCACAAATTGGGTGTGTAAAACCATGCCTATCAATGTACTGCCCTGAAATTGAAATTCTCTCAGGTAATCGCATATCATCATATTCTAATGAGCCATATAAAGATGGCCTATATGCCCCCCTCAACATCTCGGTCAAAATCAGCCGCTCCGCCTCCGCGTCGAGCTGACCGCGGTAAACCAGCCATCCTGCCGGACGGTATGCCACCTTCGCCATCAGGTCATGCGCCGGCCATAGACTCGCTGCCAGATACGCCGCCTCCGCGCTGCCCGCCGCTAACAGCTTGTCCAGCCAGTCATGATAGACCTCCTCCGGCCACGGGCGATCATTCATGCACGTCCAGACCAGGACGGCGTGCGGAATAATGGTGTCCTCGACCGGGTCACCAGTGATCAAGAAACCGTCGAAGGCATCTACGGGGACGACCTCCCCGCGCCCTCCCCACGCATCTACGTATTCCTTGGTGCGCTCGATGAAATACAGCGCATTTCGCCCTAGCGCAGCTTCCAGCAGCCACGCGACGAGCTGCTCGCCCTTGGCGCTTGGCTCCTTCAGCCAGCGCTTCGCAAAATACCGCGTCAGAGCTCCCGGCCTGTGAGCAGGATCAAATCCCAGTTCGTCACTTGTCGCGCGCGTGCCCACTTGGAATTATCTTAGCAGCGACAGCTGCGCAAACAAGGAGAGTGTCCCAGTAAAAGTGATGAGACATGCCTCTTGCTAGTTACGCAGCAGTTGCGCAAAGTGGTACGCAGAAGTATCAGCGCAGCTCACAAGATCACACCAAATCCAAGCGCAGAACGCGCTACGAGTAGCCAGCTACTCCTCGTAGTCACTTGGGCGCTGGGTGAAAAAGCATGTTGATGAAGCAGCCACCCAAACCTGTCACGTCGGAGGTGGCCGAGCGGGACGAGTTTTGTACGAACAAACGTTATCTGATTATGAAGGACGAGAGCGGAAGGACCGGGATGCTCGCCATCGTTGATCTCCTCTGGGTTGGTAAATCCGCGTGGCATTGGTTGCTGCTCAGCACGCTCTGGAGGGCATTCGGGTCAGCAAATAGCATGGCCTTAAACTCGTGCAACACCAGGTAGGGCAGAAAGCGCGGATTGCTGATGTCGGCGGCGAGCACTTGCTCCAGGAGAGCAACCCGCCGATTGTCCCGACAAGCCGGCCTTGCCGGGGAAATCTTTGGGCAAGCCGTAGTAATCCAGCATCGTCGTGACGCAGGCCGCGCTTGAATCGCCCAGCGACCTTAGCACTTGACATCCTCAAGGCCGGAGATTCCTAACGCATGTGCATAGGCGTCTCGTTCGTGCGCAACCGCTGCTCGTCTCTCCTAGTAGGCCGCTTTGGGTTAGCGCCGCCGTCCGCGCTATCCTTGAACGGCGGGGCTTGTCGCGCACCGGGTCACGCCGGATACGCGCATAGGTGCTTACACCACATTTGTGCTGTTGGCCTGCGCGCGTCACCTTGGTCTTCAGAACCACCGGCATGCCAAACTGCTGGAGATGCGAGTCCAGGATTCGGCTTAGGAACGTTTGTTCAGTTCGCACAGGACGAGGACCTTCTTCATC
>Ga0308398_1001639_pt1 | contig 11695 bp, 11 predicted proteins | sample Hotspr20SampleT9_FD_202360 | JGI IMG/M metagenome (GOLD analysis project Ga0308398, IMG submission 202360) | Hot spring phototrophic mat microbial communities from Mushroom Spring, Yellowstone National Park, Wyoming, United States - 20051001_T9 ...
CTGCCTGGAGATCCCGGTCGGTAACCCGAGCAACAATATCCGATCCCTCGATCAGCTCCCGAATGGGCAGGTCGGGATCCGCCTTCACCAGCCGCACGGTGCGCACCAGACCTTTGTAGAACCGCTGATCGTCCACCACAAAAATCACATCCAGCTCATCGTCTCCCAGTTGAGAGTCCCGCACGCTGGCCAGAGCAGCCCCGACGGTGATGGTATCCCGTACCGACAAGTAGCGCAGGTTCATCAGCCGACCGGCACTGCGCTCTGGATAACCCAGCAAGATATTCACTGCTTCCCGAGCTTCTGGGCTGAGGTTGGCAATGAGGCGCTTGGTTACTTTGGCCGGCAACTCCTCAAACAGACGTACCCGCTCATCAGGTGGCAGAGCTTCTATGAGCTGGATCACTTCTGGGCTTTCCATGCTGCGAATGAGATCGGCCTGCTCTTCGGGCCGCAGATACTCAAACACTGCAATGGCTCTGTCTTTTTCCAGCAAGCGAAAAGCCAGTACCCGCTGCCGAGGTGAAATCTCCATCAACTGCTGCACCAGCTCGGCAATGGGAGCGCGGTTGGCCTCTCGCTTGGCGGCTTCCAAGGAAGCAGGGGTTAGGAGATCGCGAAGAACGTTGTGCCGCATGATAAACCTCCGAACGTTGGGGTCAGCCGGGATGAAGAGAACCAGGAGGTCAACAGCCAACCGGTGCTCCGAGGCTCACAGGGAAGCCCTGAAACCCTTGGATGGCCGCGCAGCAAGCCGTAGGTCTAGCGCCAGGCCTCCAAGCCCAGCTTGGATCGCAAGCGCCCAAGCCGATAAGAGGGACTCCAAGGGATCCCCAGGCCTGCGGAAACCTCAAAACCCGCAACGGGAAAGTCAAGGGGAATCCCCTCGGAATTACTCCTGATCTCCCCTTTTCTGAACAGGGCTGCACAAACCCATTGCTCAGGTAAGGCTCTGCTCAGCTCATCTGTTCGTCGCCGACTGAGAGAGCCACCCAAGTCAAAAGCTAGCCGGGAAAACTCTCCCACCCCTTCGCGTTGGCGAAACGGGATCCTCTCAAGCGACGACAGAAGCTGTCAGCGGGGAAAAGGAAGACACCAGTGAGAGCCCAATCTTCAAGAACGTGCTCCTCGAAGACCATCCACTGGTGGCTGGCGCTACAACTACCGGAAGCGTCCATGCTGTTGAACGTTTTCCTCCAAAAAGGTTAACCGAAACAACCCGGACAGCCAGAAGAGGATCTCTTCAGCCCCCTTTAGGCTAGTTGCAGGAGTGGGATCCCGTCAACCCTTTTTCTCCAGCTCATCCGGTGAAAAATTGGTGGGGCAGCTGGAGGGGTAAGATCGGGGTGAGCAGCAATAGCCCCCTTGTGGTTCCTCTCGTCTCGACATTGCCCTCAGCCTGACTCAGCAGAGTCCACACCCCGGTGGCTTGCGACCTTGAGCAACCCACGCCCTTCGCCGCCTCTGTTTTGTTAGTGGTTTTTGTTAGTGGTTTGTTGGTGGCCTTGCTTCAATGAGCTGCGCTTCCCATCTCCTACAGGTGCCGATGTCCTTGAGCTTATGGCCTCTCTTCCCCTCGTTGCCGTGATCTTGGGCACACGGCCCGAAGCCATTAAGCTGGCCCCGGTGATCCAAGCTCTGCGTGCCAGTCCCCATCTGCGCACCGAGCTGATCTTGACCGGACAACACCGGGAAATGGTGGATCAGGTGATGCGGCTATTCGGTCTGCAAGCGGATCGGGATCTGGCGATCATGCGCCCCCGCCAAAGCTTGACAGACATTACCGAAGCCACCTTGCGGGGCCTGGAACTCTACTTTCAAGAGCAACATCCTCAACTGGTTTTGGTGCAGGGAGATACCACCACCGCCTTTGCGGCTGCCTTGGCAGCTTTCTACCACCGCATCCCGGTTGGGCATGTGGAAGCCGGACTGCGCACCGATGATCTCTACAATCCTTTCCCCGAAGAGGCCAATCGCCGCCTGATCTCCCAGTTGGCCAGCCTGCACTTTGCCCCTACCCCCCAAGCCGTTGACAACCTGAAGCGAAGCCACGTGGTGGGATCCATCCATTGCACCGGCAACACTGTCATCGACGCCCTACTGCAAGTGGCCTCCCAAGGGATCCCCTGCCCCATTCCCGGGCTGGACTGGCAGCGCTACCGTGTCCTGTTGGTTACCGTGCACCGGCGGGAAAATTGGGGGGATCCCCTAACCGCCATCGGCAAGGCTCTGCTGCAGATCTTGGCCGAGTTTCCCGATACCGCCCTTCTTTTGCCCCTCCATCCCAACCCCTTGGTGCGGGATCCCCTGCAAGCCCTGTTGGGATCCCATGAGCGGGCTTTTCTCACTGAGCCTCTGGACTATCCCCTCTGGGTGAGCGCCATGCAGCGCTGTACCCTCATCCTCAGCGACTCCGGCGGCATTCAAGAAGAGGCCCCTGCCCTGGGCAAACCGGTGCTGGTGCTGCGGCAGACCACCGAACGTCCTGAAGCGATTGCTGCCGGCACCGCCCGCCTGGTAGGCACACACCCCGAAAAGATCCTGAAGGCAGCCCGAGAATTGCTCACAGACCCACAAGCCTATGCCCGCATGGCCCAAGCCCAAAACCCCTTTGGCGATGGCACTGCCGCCCGGCAAATTCGCCACATCATCGAGCGGTGGTTTAACCCGCAAAGCCCTCGAGAAGAACAAAGTTAAGAATTAAAAGTTAAGAATTAAATAAGAATCAAAGATGTATAGACCGTTACCGGGAAAACCGTTTCTTTACCTATTGCTCTCAATAAGACAATTAATCTCAATAAGACAATTAATTAAGATAGAAAGCCTGACTCCAATCCAATTGACCCCAGTCCAATCAAGAGCGAGGATGCAAACCATGAGCACGACTGCAACTGCCACCACCGTTGTCCGGGTGCCGATTGTGGATGCCACCCCAGAAAATGTGCAACCCTTCGGCCAACTTATAGGGGACGATGTGGCCAATCCTGGGCTGGGGATCCCCTTTTATCAGGGGCGTGTCCTGGAAGGACAGAACATCGACTTTCAATACACCGGCAGAGCCGTTATCCGTACGGCTAAGATCCTGCCCGGATATCCACCTGTGCTCTGGCTGGAGCGCCACATGCGTATGACCCAGTTGTTTGTCGGCCTGGGGCAAGAGCCGTTCATCATGGTGATGGCTCCTCCCAACCATCCCAAAGAAGCTCCCGATCTCGACAAAGTACAAGCCCTGCGATTCCCTGCCGGGCATGGGCTGCTGCTGCACCTCGGCACGTGGCACGATTTCCCCATTGCCTGCGAGCGCCCCGTTGTGGTGCTAACCGCCAACTCCGAAGAAGTGGTGGAAGCCCTGGCCAGCATGGAAGATGCCCACGAAATGAATCAGGGGGATGTATTCAAAATTTCCCTCCCCCAACGGCTAAAAGCGGAGATCCACCTAGAGCTGGTGTAAACTACCCGACATCAACCGCTAGGCGGTACGGAGCGGGCTTTTAGTAGCCCTGCAGTTGGCAAGCCAACCACGAGCCTCTGGGGTGGTTTACAGCACCCCCAATCGACCGTTACCAGTGCCTTAAACAACCGTTTCTGGTGTCCGCAGCATTATTATAGCATTCCTCCCGACATCGACCCTACGGGTACAGTGCGGGGCTCCTGCAATTTCTAGCTGAATGCAAGTCCGGATCCCTGAATCTCTACAGGATGCCAAAGCCTCAGTTCTACAAAGTGGCGCTCTATCAGCCTTTGGCTGGATAGGGAACTCTTCGCCTTAACTGGGCCTTAACTAGGGCCAGACTCTTGTACCGAAACCTCCCTTTGGACCCTTCTTCCCCTGCAAGGGTCTAAGTATTCGAGAACACCTATTCTTACACACAAAAGCTTCGAGACAAGTTCAGAGAGAAATGCCTCTAGGCAAGAAAGGCTACCTGAGATTCTGCCGACAGGCGTCTTTAGGAGGGCCGTATTCAGCGGGAAGATTCACAAACGTCGGCAGCGTTGGCATCTGGAGGGAGTTGCTCTATATTAAATCAGCTAGCATATTCGATATTTGCCAGAATTTAAGTTATTGTGAGAGCTGACATGCCATCCAATTGGTCAGACATCCATCCTCTCAATCCTGGGCAAGGGTTGGGTTCAGCCCAGTCTGCGCCTTCCCATTGGAATGAGCGCCACAGGGGAGAAGGCTCTCATGCCGAGTATGAGAGGAACGGATCTCAGACCAGAGCGGCGGATCGTCCAGAGGAGATCATGCCGAGCAATGCCGCAAAGATTAAGGTAGTAGGCGTGGGGGGTGGGGGTGGCAACGCGGTCAGTCGGATGGCGGCCAGCAACCTCGTGGGCGTCGAGTTTTGGAGCGTCAATACCGATGCGCAGGCCCTTGCCCAGTCCTCGGCAGTGAACCGCTTGCAAATTGGGCAGAAGCTGACTCGAGGCTTGGGTGCAGGTGGTAACCCGGCCATTGGCCAGAAAGCTGCAGAGGAATCCAGCGAAGAAATATCGGCAGCCATCAAAGGGGCAGATCTGGTCTTCATTGCCGCCGGCATGGGGGGAGGCACGGGCACGGGTGGAGCACCCGTCATCGCCCAAATTGCCAAAGCCAGTGGTGCCCTGACGGTGGGAGTGGTGACACGGCCTTTTTCCTTTGAGGGCAAACGCCGCAGCAAGCAGGCCGAGGAAGGGATCCAAGCGCTGCGGGAGGCAGTTGATACCCTGATTGTAATTCCCAATGACAAGTTGCTTTCGGTGATCTCCGAGCAAACCCCTGTCCAAGAGGCTTTTCGCGTTGCTGATGATGTGCTGCGGCAGGGGGTGCAGGGCATCTCGGATATCATTCTCATTCCCGGCATGATCAATGTGGATTTTGCCGATGTGCGCAGCGTGATGGCCGATGCCGGCTCTGCCTTGATGGGAATTGGCATGGGATCCGGCAAGTCCCGCGCCCGCGAAGCCGCCATTACCGCTGTATCTTCGCCGCTTTTGGAAACCTCCATCGAAGGGGCTAAAGGTGTCCTCTTCAACATTACCGGTGGGCCGGATTTGTCCTTGCATGAGGTCACGGTGGCTGCCGAGATCATCGCCGAGGCAGTGGATCCCGAGGCCAACATCATCTTCGGCACCGTCCAAGACGAGCGCATGCAGGGGGAAGTGCGCATCACGGTCATCGCCACCGGTTTCCAAGAGAAAGCCCGTCCAGCCGCCATCCCTGCTGCAACCAAAGTTTCTGCCTCCAACAAGTCGGGGGTTCCTAAGCCCACTCCCACGGGCTCTGGGCTGCCGCCTCGACAGCCTCCGGAGCCTGAGCCGCCGATGTCTGGAGGCTTAGATATTCCCGAGTTCTTGCGCCGCCGACGGCCCCCTTCGTAGGGTAGGGTGAAGGTATGCTGGTATCTTGGTGCCGGTTGTTGAGGGTGGGGAGTGCTTTGGGGTTAGGCCATGAACATTGTTGTCTTGGCGGGGGGGCGTTCGGCAGAACGTCAAGTCTCTTGGGTAACGGGTAAAGCCTGCAAACGGGCTTTGGAGGACCTGGGCCATCGGGTCAAGGTAATCGACCCAGATGAGGATCTGCCTCTGCGCCTTTGGCAGGAACGGCAAGCCGGCTGCGACTTCGTTTGGATTGCCTTGCATGGCCCTGGTGGCGAGGATGGGGTGGTACAGGGAATGCTGGACTGGCTGGGCCTGCCCTACCAGGGATCCGGGCCGCTGGCCAGTGCTCTGGCCATGGATAAGCTGGTCTCCAAGCAGATCTTTCGCGCCGCGGGGATCCCTACCCCCGATTGGCAGGTTTGGGACGACCAAAGCCCCCTCACTTGGGCTGACTGTGCGGCAGAGTTGGGATCCCCACTGGTGATTAAGCCCAGCAACAACGGCTCGACGGTGGGCATCAGCATTGTCCGGGATGAGAGGTCATTTGCTCAGGGGCTGGAGTTGGCCCGCTCAGTCTCGTCGCGGATTTTTCTGGAGCGCTATGTTCCCGGAAAGGAGATCACCCTCTCGATCTTGTCCGGCCAAGTTCTTCCGGCCATTGAGATCATCCCCGCCCAAGGCGACTTCTACGACTACGAAGCCAAGTACGCACCCGGTGGCTCGCGGCATTTGATCCCCTGTTCCCTCAGCCCGGCAGGGTTGGCCCGCTGTGAGGCTGCAGGTCTGAAGGCCTACCAGGCGTTGGGGTGCGAAGGCTTGGCGCGGGTGGATCTGCGGGTGGATCCCGAGGAAAATCCTTGGGTGTTGGAGGTGAATACACTGCCCGGCATGACCCCCACTTCCCTCTGTCCCGATGCGGCGGCAGCTCTGGGGTGGACGTTCACCGAGTTGGTGGAGCGAATGCTGCAGGATGCCTTGCAAAAAGCCCAATTGACCGGATCCCGGCATCCTCAAAGTTCATCGGCGACTCTCGGCAACGCTCCCTAAGGCTTTTCCCAAGACAAGAACAAGAACCTTTAACCAGCTCTTTCAGAGAAGGGCAACCAGCAAAAGAATCACCCCAATTCCAACAATCAGTACAGCTCCCCCCAGCCACACCCAGGAGATGCGGGACCTGCTGCCTATGTCGGTTTTCCCGACAGGATTCTCCGGCGCAGGTTCAGGCTTTGAGTTGACCGAATCCGGGGCAACAACTGTCAGATCCTGCAGTAGGCGATCGCCTTTTTTTTCCAACAGAACTGTGGTTTCTTCTGAGGCCAGCAGCGGGTTCAACAAGGGGGCCGTTTGCTCCCACTCGTATTCAGAATGTCCCGACTCACGCCCGTACACCGTGACCTGCTCTAAGCCGGGCAAGCCCAACGCCCTGAGCTCCACCCGCACCCGCTCCGTGAGATGGGGGTAGTCCACTCGAGCCAGGGGGGGCCGATTCAGGAGAACGTGTAGATGACCTTGGCGGCGTTTGACCGCAATTCTGAGCGGGGCAGCCAACCGAGCCTGCAACGCTTGGGCAATCTCAGCTTCGGTCATGGGGCAACATCCAAGGCATGCGAGTTAATTCTAATACAATCCTAGGGCAACGATGCAGAGGGTTACGGGGCCTCGGGGTAGAATGGGATGCGCGTTGGCGAAGAAAAGCAGAGCGTTCATCTTTTTCTCTCGCCGGATCCCTAGCTGGAAGTTCTATGCAAGAGAAAACCATTGTCCGCGATTACTTCAACTCCGTTGGCTTCGAGCGCTGGCGGCGCATCTATGGCGAAGAAGAAGTCAATTTCGTCCAAAAAGACATCCGCCTTGGCCATGCTCGCACAGTAGAGACGGTGTTGCAGTGGTTGGGGGATCCCTCGGGTTTACGCATTTGTGATGCCGGATGCGGGGTGGGCAGCCTCAGTTTGCCCTTGGCCACCAGAGGGGCGCAGGTGTTCGCCAGCGACATCTCGGAACAAATGGTGAACGAAGCACGCCGCCGCCAGCAAATGGAGTTGGGATCCACAGACAACCCCCAATTTTGGGTCTCGGATCTGGAGGAATTGACAGGGGAATACGATGTCGTCATCTGCCTCGATGTGATGATCCACTACCCCGAAGCCGAGGCCCTCCGCATGTTAAAACACCTGACCTGCCTGGCCCAGTCCCGCCTGATCTTCAGTTTCGCTCCCAAAACCCCCTGGCTGACGCTGCTGAAGAAAGTGGGAGAGTTCTTCCCCGGCCCCAGCAAAACCACCCGCGCCTATCAACACCGAGAGGCGACCTTGGTGAGCCAATTAACCGAATGGGGCTGGAAAGTGCAGCAGCGACAAACCATTCGCAGCCGCTTCTACTTTGCTTGGCTCCTCGATCTGGTTCGGTGACACTCGATCTGGTTCGTTAAACGGGAATGAAACATTTTCGTCTAGCTCCCCTCTCCCTCTGGCAGCGAGGCTGGGAGTAGGGGCAGCAGCGTGGAATGCTTGGGGAGTGTCTCAATCTAGTTTAAAAATGACTATAACGATCAGCTGAGGTTATCCAGTTGCTCCAGCAAATCGGGATCCGCCAACTTTTGTAGGGCAAGCCGCGCGTCATCCCGCACCCCCCAATCGGGATCGCGACTGGCGCTGGTCAGCAATTGCCTTGTTAGCATCGTGTAAACAATGGGATCCTCGAGAGCCAGTTTCACCTGTTGCCCCAGGATCCCTAAGCTCCAGGCACAGTTGCCGCGTACCGCCGCGATTGGATCTTGAGCCAAACCCCGGCAGAGAGCTGCGACCACCTCATCCAATGCCGGGCCGGGCAACGCCTGCGCCTGAGCCAATTGTCCGAGGGCACTGGCAGCCCACAATCGCACTGCCGCGATATCCCCGGCCAACACTTCCAGCAACACCGGGTACGCCCGCGGATCCTTGGCATTGCCCAACGCCCACACCAAGCCTTTGCGCACATAGCCGTTCCAATCCCAGCGCAAGCCCTCGATCAGCACCTCCACCTCAGCGGGATCCGGATTCCGACCTAGGGCATAGGCTGCTCCCACCCGCACCAACGGGCAGGGATCCCGGACTAGGGCCAGCAGGGGTTTAACGGCGCGGGGTTCTTCGATCTCACAGAAGGCGCGGGCCGCCTGCATCCGCAAATAGGGATCCGGATCCTGCAACTGCTGCAGCATCAGCTCCACATCCACCTCCGGCGGCGAGTGAGGTGGCAGCTCGTCTAGGGGCTCAAGGGGGGAAAAAGCGTCTTCTTGCATGAAAGGGTGCCCAGGTGTTGGCGGAGGGGACGAGGGCAAAACTTGCCCTTCCTCAAGGCAAAAGCCAGAGCCACAACAACCAAACCAGCAGCAGAGTTGCTGCCCATCATAAACTGCCGGGATCCTCCATCTGATCTGCTCTTTCCGGTTGGGATCCCGGCACCCTAAGCAAGTCCGCTCCTTCCAACACCCGCGCCGAGCGGATCACATCTCCCACCTGGATGCGCTCCACCCACTCCATCCCCTCGGTGACGTAGCCGAACACGGCATAGCGCCCGTCCAAAATCGGCAGAGCAGAGAGGGTGATGTAAAACTGGGAAGAGGCTGAGTCAAGTGGGCTAGAACGGGCCATGGCCACCGCCCCCAAACGATGGGGCAAGAGCAACTTACTCAGAGCAGCGGGATCCTTGATCAAAGTGTTGTAGCGGGGGTAGGGTTCCCCACGCAGCTGAATTTCCAGGGGGATGGTGCGCAGGCGGTTGCTCCCCGGCTCTGTTGCACCCCCTGTACCGTCACCACGGGGATCCCCACCCTGCACCACAAAAGGCTGCGGATCCTTTTCCACCCGATGGAAGGTGAGGCCATTGTAAAAGCCCCGCTGAACCAAATCCACGAACTGGCCGCCGGTCAGGGGTGCCGCTTCCCCGTGGATCGCCAAGATCACCTTGCCTACCCCCTCAGCAGTTTGCACCTCCATCTCCACCACTGCCTTCCCTTGCAGTTGCGGGCGGCTAGCATAGGCCGCCGGGATCCCAGAGGGGGATTCTGAGAGGGGGGGTGTACTGCGACAAGCCAACAGCCCGAGACAGAGGTATCCCAGAACTAAGCCCACTCCCACTCTGCAGCGGCTCATTCGCCCCAGCTTGGCGAATTTCATCTGCCCCTTCTCCTTCAATCCAATCTCCCACCCTCCAGGCGCTGCTCAACCCAGCAGGGATCCCTATCCAGGTGATTCAGATCCGCTGCGACAGCCCCAACTGCAAGGTAACGCTTTGAGCGCCATTGCTCACCCTCACACCGTAGGGGCTGATGGAGGTAACCCGCCACTCTGCTTTCACCGCATGGCCAACAGCCACCTGACGTACTACGTTGTCGATCAAGATCAGAGCCTTGGGGGCACCTGGATCGTGGATCAATCCCACCAGCTTCATCTGCGGCAGAGGCTGGGGTGGGATCCGCGCTGGCACCGGAGGCGCAGGTACCCTGGGGGGAGAGGGAAGACCAGCCCCTCTTGAAGCAAGAGGAGCGGCAACAGTCGGCGGTTTTGCCGGTTCGACCAAGACAGCCTTTGCAGAATCCTCAGGTGGAGCTTTGGGGTTTTCATCCACATCAGCAGCAGTGGGAAGCAAGGGCTCCTGGTGAGCATCGGAATGGGAAGAATTGGGTGCCTCAGCCAAGGGATCCCGAGTGGCCTGCGAAAAAACCACCGCCCGCGGGTGCAGGGTCATCCAAAAAGCCAGCCCTGCCACCAAGGTAGCGGCCAAAGCCATACCCAGCAGTAATCCTCCGGCAGCAGAGAAGCGCCGGGAAGGCAGTGGGGGCCGTGTGCCGAGGTAAGGATATTCGCCGGCTTCTGACAGCCCCTCTTCCAAGCTGTTCTCCAAATCCTCGAACAGCTCATCCAACAGAGAATCTGCCTGCTTGACTTGGCCAGACCATGCCCAAGGGGAACGACGGCCTCTGCCCGCTGAAGCATCTAACCCGGACATACAACCTCCCTAGCCTGAGCGGCGGGGATCCCGAGGAGTTGAGACACTCAGCCAACAGTTGCCGTCTATCGCCCAAAGGCTCTCAAAGGAGCCGCATTTCCGGGTACTCGGTCAACAGCGCCTCTGCCGACAGGGTGTCTCCCTCCAACTGCGGCGTCCACAGCACTTCGATGGCCACAATCCGATCTGCCGGAATCGAAGCCAGCTGCAACAGGCACTGCCGCAGATCCGCCATGGAGTTAACTACAGGTAGTGTACCCAAGTTACCACGATACGCAACCAGTAGAGTTACCAGCAGGTACTCGCCAACATCTGGGATCCCAGCAGCAGATCGCTGCAGCGCCGCTTGGGAGACTTGTTGGATCTGGTTGTTGCGGTTGCTGAGGCTTTCGACGCTGAACTTGCTCCGTTCTTGTAAAGAGGCTTGATAGAACAGGGATTCGGCGCGGGAGAGGGGCAGCTTCTCCGCTTGGGCATGGCCATAGGCCCAGTAGTCGCTGTAGCGCATCAAGCCAAGGGTGACCTCTTGCAACAGTTGGCTCAGCCCTTCTGGCGACTGAGTATCCGCCTCCAGAGCCAGGGCGTTCATGTCTTTCTGCAGTTGCCGGGCGCTGGCCAGCAGTCCCACTTTTACCTGCGCAACAGTTACCTGGGGATCGCGAACCCCAATGCTATCGTCCCCTTCTTCGGATCTGATCCCCGAGCGCAGCGTCTGCACCAAAAAGCTACCTGCCCCAACCAAGAGCAGCAGCGTCAGCAGGCCGCCACCCCCCCCTCCCCAGAAAAAGGGCACCAGCAGCGGAAAACCAAAGCCGCCTCCATAGCTGGGGTAGACAGGAGCTGAGTAGTGCGGGCCAATCGAGCGGGGGGCAGAGAACGTCGGAGACCGGAAAGATCCGCCGCCAATGCGACCGCCACTGCGTGCCCAAACAGCGCCTATGGGAGCCAGGGCCAAGGTCAAGGCCAGGGCAATGGCCAGCAGAGGCCGGCAGACGCGACCGATTCGTTTCAGCATGATCACAATGTTTTCGTCCATCACGGGGCTAGTCTTTCTTAATTCTACGCTTTCTCGTTGGCGGGAATAGGGGCGGAAACCGATCCCCCACCCGGCCATCTCACTTGTTCAATTCTTCTGTGTTGATTCTTTGTGTACTGAGCCGGCCAATGACCGTCAACCAATCGAGGCAGAGCCATGCTACGGTCTGGAAGGTTGCCAGGAGGAGGGCAAACAACAGCAATGCAAACTCAGGCTAACGTCCAAGCCGAGGAAAGAGAGCGGGCATCTTCTCCACCCCGTGCCCAGATTCGGCTGTTGGTGGTGGATATCGATGGCACGATTGCCGGGCCT
>Ga0308398_1001645_pt1 | contig 11662 bp, 10 predicted proteins | sample Hotspr20SampleT9_FD_202360 | JGI IMG/M metagenome (GOLD analysis project Ga0308398, IMG submission 202360) | Hot spring phototrophic mat microbial communities from Mushroom Spring, Yellowstone National Park, Wyoming, United States - 20051001_T9 ...
GCTCGCAATGCCTGAAGTTGCCATATCCAACCAGGGATACTTCTTCAGGTATTTTTATGCCCAAATCTGACAAAACATTGTAAGCGTATATAACAGGCAAATCTGAATATCCGCATATTGCAGAAAAATTAAAGTCTTTGTTCTCAATCATTTCTTTAATTTTTTCTCTTGCTTCAATATCATTATTAACTCTAAGTATTTTATAGGAATTCAATAATGCGTTGGCAGATTTAAGATACTCGGTAAATCCTTTTTCTCTTTGTTTTACTGTGTATATATCATTGCTTAAACTTATATATAAAATGTTTTTGTGGCCTTTTGAAAGCAGATACTGTGCACATAAAGAGCCTCCCTTATAGTCATCTGACAATACACAAGGCAGATTGAAATGTTGGGAAGGATTATCTGCAAGGACTATTGAAATATTCTTTTCCATTAGAAAAGCCAGCAGTTTCCTGTCATATAAGTTGTCATAAGCTGTTATTATAGCAGAACATACTTCTGATAAATCGGCATTTAATAAAGAGACATATCTCTGCTCGGGGTCAGAAATATTTATTAGTTTATATGAATATTTCTTCTCGTTGGCGGCATCGGCACATGCTGCTACCATCCTTGCGAAAAAACCATCATCATTGCTGTGAGAAATTAAAAATAACAATGTGCGTTTTAAATTATCTTTGGATGAACAATTGTTTTGAAAAGGTATAGGCACTCTAAGCCCTTTACCGGGAACCCTTTCAACCAGCCCTTCATTCACCAAAATATCTATTGCTTTTCTTACCGTAGGACGGCTGACGTTAAAAAGCCTGCTATATTGGATTTCGGAATTTAAAAATTCACCTGGTTTTTTGCTTGAGGCCTCTTGTTCAATATATTCTTTAATCTGTTCAAATACTAGTTTTATTTTTGGCATAATCCATCTCCGTGTAAGGTTTTTTTACATGTTATATAATATACCAGCATAGCCATGTTTGCAATAAATTTTTTATAGCGGGTGCATTTTCTGTATATGGCCCATATTATAAAAAGAACATTTGCGTAGTGGCTGTAGAGTCTGTTAATCCGACCGATTTAGTTCATCAAAAAACTACTTGATTTTTATAAAGAATATTAATATAATTAAATTAACACGTTAATTAATTTTACATGTAAAGTGAGGTATTAATCATGGCGATGACTTCGAAAGAAAGAATGCTTGCTGCTTTAAATCTTGGCAAACCTGACAGACTCCCGGCTACAATACATCAATGGCAGCCATACCATCTAAAATACTTTATGAATGGTGCATCAGATATCGAAGCTTTTGTTGAAGTAGGACTTGATGCCGCAATAACCAGATTTCCTATTCAGGAGCAAAAATCAAGCAACTGGCGCATATCCATATCAGGAGATACTTCGGCAAAAGAAGCAGAATATCAGGTAATCATTGACACACCTGAAGGACAATTAAGTCAAAAAATAGGATACAATGAAGTTACTTCCTGGACAATAGAACATCTTATAAAAAGGGACGAGGACATTTACCTGTTGAAGAAATATAGACCTATTCCTGTGCTTGATAAAAAAGAACTCGAAAAAGCATATGATGAAATCGGAGATAAAGGCATATTGAGAACTTTTGTGTTCGGCATGCAGGGAGGGTGCTGGCAAGATGCCTGTGAGCTATACGGAACAGAACAATTAATATTTGCTTCATATGACAAGCCCGAATGGGTTCATGAATTTTTAAGCATTCTTTTAGAACAAAAACTGACTTTCATAGATCAAAGTTTAAAAGGAGCTAAAGCGGATTTGATTGAAACCGGAGGAGGAGCATCTTCGAACAATGTTATTTCTCCTTCCCTGCATGAAGAATTTTGCCTTCCTTATGATAAGAAAATACATGAAGCACTGAGATCGATAGGGTTTCCATCGGTATATCACACTTGCGGAGGAATGACAAAAATATTGGATCTGATACTTCAGAATGGGTGTGATGCTTCCGAAACACTATCACCTGTTGGTGTTGGCGGAGATATAACTGATCCGTCGGTTGTTTTTAACAAGTTTACAGGTAAAATTGCCATGATAGGAGGAATGGACCAGTTTAACATTCTAACCGACGGGAACAAGGATGCAATTGAAAATGAAGTAATGCGGCTTTTTGAGGGGTTTGGGAAAAACGGAGGATATATCATGAGCGCAAGCGATCATTTTTTTCATGCGCCAAAAGAAAATCTTATTGCGTATGCAAATGCGGCTAAAAAATGTGTTTATTAAATGCAGCTGACTGGTTGTAAAATTTAGGCACTTCAAAATTCTATGTTGACAAATGATTCACTTACCATGTATAATAGCTTTTGCGAGTTGGTTTTGCGGGTTTAACTCAGCGGTAGAGTGTCACCTTGCCAAGGTGAAAGTCGCGAGTTCAAATCTCGTAACCCGCTCCAACATGCGGGTGTAGTTCAATGGTAGAACATCAGCCTTCCAAGCTGATTGCGAGGGTTCGATTCCCTTCACCCGCTCCAATGAGGTCAACAATGGACTTGTGGTTTTTTCTAACAAAATCCTGCATAGCCTTATATTGCTCAATAAAATACATACAGCAAGTAAAAGAAAAAGAACACAGATTCATTTTCTTTCTCCTCTTGTACCTTTTTTTCAGCACATGTGCATATCTTCAAAAACATAAAAACTTCAAAAAATTATTTTCTGCAGCTTCTTTGGTTTCAGCTGCAGCAGGTTCAATGTTCGCCTCTTATAACTTGCTTCTCTTTTTGCCTGTTGCTTTGCTTGAAACAGGCAAACTTGCAGGACTTAATATTTATTTTTCCGGTGCGCTCTGTTTTCTGCCTTTCACATATTTTGGCATATACGAAGGTTCTACGGAATATTTATTTGTATTTTGCATTTCTCTTCTTATCTTTATGCTTGTCGATAAATCTTACACTAAACTTAAAAGATTTGAAAATCAGGTTGATGAAATCAAAGCAAAGTATGAAGAAACTCAAAGTTCGTTAAATAAGTCAAAAAATTACGAAAATCAGCTTGTTTATCTTTCACAGCTTGAAGAAAGGAACACCATTGCTCAAAGAATACATGACAGAGTTGGTCACACTCTTGCAGGCAGCATAATCCAGCTTGAAGCAGCTTGTGCCGTGCTTAATAAAGACCCGGGAAAAGCAGAATCAATAATTAAGAATATAATTCCCGTGTTAAGCACCGGGATGGATGAAATAAGGCAGACATTAAGAGATATTAAGCCTTCTTCAGAACAAATCGGCATAAATCGTCTTAAAGTTATACTTGATGAGTTTGCTGCAAGGACAGGAATTGAAACTTCGCTCTGGCATGATGACAAATTGTTCTGTATAGACTTGGCTCAGTGGCGCATAATTTGCGAAAACGCAACCGAGTTTCTAACAAATTCATTAAAACATTCAAAATGCAATAAAATAACAGTCAAAATTCAAGTCTTTAATAAAATAATCAGATGTGAAATGAGAGATAATGGCAAAGGAGCTCAAAAGATTGTAAAAGGACTAGGATTAAGAGGCATTGAAGATAGGTGCGAAAACGCAGGTGGAAAGGTTGTAATCGATGGGGCAAACGGTTTTTCTGTTATTATGATTTTTCCGACTTGCTTAACCATCTTAACCGCGGAATATGACTTTAGTCATGCACATAAGGTTACTTTCCACACTGACGAGGAAAGAACCTTTTTTTTATAATTATAGTAAAGCATAATAAAAGATTTATCACAATTAGATATTTCATAATAAATGAGGAGGCGTTAAAATGGATAAGATAGTCAAAATTGAAAACCTTGTAAAAAAATATAACGGCATACCGGCTGTGGACAATATCAGCATGGATATTGACGAAGGAGAGATAATGGGACTGCTGGGGCCAAACGGAGCAGGCAAGAGCACCACGATAAATATTATCACCGGCTTGATATCAATGGACAAAGGCAATGTTTCCGTATGCAATTTGGATATCAAAAAACATGGCAATGAGGTAAAAAAAAGCATTGGCGTTGTACCGCAGGAAATAGCCATATATGAAGATCTAACGGCACTTGAAAATGTAATGTTTTTTGCAAGCTTATACGGACTCTCAGGCAAGCCGCTTAAACAAAGGGCAGAAGAAGCTCTTGAATTTACAGGGCTAAAAGACAAGGCGAAAAGTTTGCCCAAAGAATTTTCCGGAGGGATGAAACGCAGGCTGAACATAGCATGTGCTATAGCGCACAGGCCAAGACTGATAATTATGGATGAACCTACGGTAGGTATAGATCCTCAATCAAGAAATCATATTCTCCAATCAGTTAAAATGCTGAACGAAATGGGAAGCACCATAATTTATACGAGCCATTACATGGAGGAAGTTGAAGAAATATGCACGGACATAGCTATTATGGACCATGGCAAAATCATAGCAAGAGGATCCAAAGAAGAACTAACAGGAATGATTTCGGACACCGATACGCTATGCATAGTGCCTGAGTGCGGCATTTGCAAGATTGATGTTGATAAAATCAAGCAGATAAACGGAGTGGTCGCTATTGAAACAGAGGACAACGCTATAAGAATAACCAATACGAGAAATGCCAATAATCTTGACAGAATTATATCGTTTTTTATGTCAAACGGTATAATTATAAAGAACCTTGAAATAAGAAGGCCTGACCTGGAAACTGTTTTTCTTGCCATTACCGGCAGGAAGCTCAGAGATTAGAAAAGTGATGAGGTGAATTGCCATGAAAAACATATTATCATTAATAAAAAAAGAATTGATTATTAATGTAAGGGACAAAAAAGGAAACATCATGATGATACTTTTCCCGCTGGTACTTATGTTTATATTGGGTTCGGCGCTTTCATCAATGTTTTCAAAGCCTATGCATTTGGATAATGTAAAAATATTGTATTATGCGGATCAAAACAGCCAGATTGCAAAAGCTTTTGAGCAATTTATAAAGCAAAGCGAGAAAATGGGCATGGTTTTTACACAATCAAACAATATTGAAGATGCAAAAGAAGAGATTAAAAGATTAGGTTATACATGTCTGATTGAAATAGAAACACAGGAAGGTCAAAATACAGGCACAATAAAGCTTTATAAAAACAACAGGTACAAATTCACTGCAAATCTTGTGCAAATGATGATCAACGCATTCGCGCAGAGATATAATGCAGTGAATACTATAATGCGCAATAACCCTCAAGCCGCTGCGGAAATCATTAATCCGCCTGCAGAAAACGAAGAGATGCCGAGCTATGTTGAAGCAGTTACTGTAAATAGAGGAAGACAGCCTTCATCAATGGACTATTATGCAGTAACAATGCTCACAATGATAATAATGTATGGCTCAATAACAGGCAATTGGTCCATAAAAAGCGAAAAAACATTAAAAACAGGCAATAGAATATTAGCTGCACCTGTCAGAAAATATGAATTGATAACAGCCAAAGCAATATCGGGTATTTTTATCACTCTTATCCAGGCGTTGATTGTTATAATGGCTAGCAAATATGTTTATGGCGCCTGGTGGGGCGAAAATATGGGAGCGGTATTGGCAATTATTATTTCTCAGATAATTATGGCAATAAGCATGGGAACATCTTTTGCGTTTATGTTTAAAAGTGAAGCAGCTTCATCAGGCATTATAAATGCAGCAATACCTGTAATAGTATTTCTGGGAGGAGGATACGTACCTTTGGAAAGTTTCGGGGGATTCTTATCTGATATATCATATATATCACCTGTAAAATGGATTAATCAAAGCATATTCAGAATAATATACAGCAATGATTATTCTCTTGTTGCTGCAACTATTATTATTAATTTGTCGGTTTCAATAATTTTGGCGGCTGCGGCTTCATTCATGACAAAAAGAAATCATAATTTTATGTAAACTTTATACAAGAATAAAGATATGTAAACTTGATAAGAGAATAAAGAACGGAGGATTTTTATGAGAAATGTTTTATTAATTATAGCTAATTTGTTGAAAATTACGTTCAGAAAAAAAGGCAATATATTTATATTCTTATTTCTTCCTGTCCTGGGTGTGTTGGTTTCGGTGGGGTTATACGGCAACAGCCAGTCAGGCCCTTTAAGAGTGGGTATTGCAGACAACGATAAATCGCTTATTTCAGAATATATTATAGAATCTCTGGAAACAAAAGGAGAAATGATTGTTCTAAATATCTCAGAAAGCGAGATATCATCAAAGTTGATAAAAGGTCAGATTGGCGCCGCTGTGGCAATACCGGAAGGATTTGCTAAAAAAATGCTTGATGGCAATGCCCCAAAACTCCAGGTTTATGCATTGGGAGGCAACGAAACAAGTGCATGGGTTCAGAACTATATCAATATAACTTTGCATAACATAAGCAATATGGTTTCAGCATCTCAAGGGGATGAAGCTTTATTTAATAAAATGTTCAGTCAGTTTGTTGACGGGAGTCTGGAAGTAAAGCCTGAAAACCTTCAGGATAAAGCGGTTAATATTTTTATTACAAGGCAGAGTCTTGGTTTCCTGATATTTTTCATATTGCTGGGCTGTACACAAACGGCGGAAATAATGCTCAAAGAAAAAAGAAACCGGACTTATTACAGAATATGTACAGCTCCTGTTTCTTCGAAAACGTATGTGCTGTCGAGCGTATCGGTAAACATGTTGATAGTATTATTCCAGCTTGTTCTGATAATATTTGTTGCAATGAAGTTTTTTAGAATAGACACTCTTGTTCCCGACTATATGCTCATGCTGCTTCTTTCATGCTATGGGCTGGCTGCAGTCAGCTTATCGATGATGATTATTGCATTTTCAGATTCATCTCATCATGCATCGCTGCTTTCGACATTGGTTGTGACCCCCACAAGCATGCTTGCAGGCTGTTTTTGGGCTGTGGACATGATGCCTCAAGCTATGAAAAAAGCATCATATTTTATGCCGCAGAGATGGGTGCTTGATGCATTGGAAAAAATGCAAACAAGCAATAGTATCAATGACGCGGCAATAAACATTTTAATTTTGCTTCTTTTCGCTGCGGTATTTTTTGCAATAGCCGCATACAGAATGTCATTAAGAAAAGATGCGAGACAGTATGTTTAGGTAGAATAATATAGTTCTCCCTGATAAACCCGGGTTTTTCAGCGAAAATTAATATGATACTGAAGAACTATTTTGATATATCCAAAATTGTTGTACAATATAATTAGTATCCCGGCGAAGACTTGAATTTTTCAGGGAGAACGAATTGCCATGATAGACTATTATGCCGCATACTCATTTTACGCATTGCTGGTCATAGCTTCAACAATTGCTTGCATAATTGCTGCAGCTTTGTTCAGTGCATTCATGTTTGCCAAACTATCGAAAAATGTCAGGTTTTTTGTGTGGATTGCCGCCGTTGTGAGCTTTTTGTGTTTGCCGGTTGCAAGATTTATGGTGCTGGTATCGCCTTGTGTGCAATTGCTGAATAAGTACATTAATTTCCAGAGGAACGCTGCAATTTTCTCTACAGGCATTTTGATGATTGCCGGATTGGAAATGCTGGGTTCAGGCATATATAAAAAAGCTTTTTATGGGTTGGGAATGGTTTTTGCAGTACATGGCATATGTGTTTTTCATTTAATAAAAAATTCATCGCGCGTCTTTGCGGATTTTATGTCAATATTGGATTTTACAGCATTAAGTTTGTTTATGATTATCCTGGCACCCGATTTATTCACAGAATTTTCACCTGTATCAATAGATAAATTAATGAAAAAAAATGACGATATAATTTTTATATTTGGAGAAAATGGCAAACTTATTGATGCGACGCTCAAGGCAAAAGCATTGTTCCCATTTATAAAGGATGGATTGCCGGTGCATGAGTTTATTGAAAACATCCAAAAAATCACTATCTCTAAGCAACACATAAGCATTAATAATATATCAGAAAGACATAAGCAAGGAGAGTTGGATCTTTTGTTTTCAGATGGCGTGAGGTGTTTTCAGTTCAGCATAACGCAAGTAAAGCGCAGAAGAGCAAATCGCGGTGCAGTAGTGATAAATTTTTATGATACAACAGATATCTGCATCCTTCAAAAAGAGTTGGAAGAAAAAAACTCAAAGCTGGAAAAACTCAATAGTCAACTGGAAGAGTTTTTAGAAACCGAAGAAATATTAATGGAAGAAGAGCATAAAGCAAATGCCGTAAGACAGCTTAGAGAAACAATAGGGATGGAAATTGAAAAATTGATATCCGAGATCAAAAGCGTAGAACCTGACGAACAACATCAAAAACTGCCTGCTCTGATTGATAGCTGCAGAGAAGTAATGGCAGGTGTTCGCTCCGCGGTTCAAAAATTAATGCCGAATGACAGGAGAGATGAATAATATGATTAAAATAGCCATAGCTGATGATCAGACTTTGCTGAGAGAGATGCTTTCAATGATTCTTTCTGCTCAAAATGATGAAATGCAAGTTGTTGGTTCAGCATCGAATGGGGAAGAAATAATTAGCATCTGCCACAATAAAAATCCTGACATAGTGCTTATGGACATAAAAATGCCTGTAAAAGATGGATTTTGCGCACTAGATGCCATAAAAAAAGGGATGCCTGAAATAAAAGTCATAATGCTTACTACATTCGGCGATGAAAGAAATGTACTTGAAGCCTTCAGAAAAGGTGCGGATGGATATGTTTTGAAAGACATAAAACCATCTATGCTTATAATGAGCATAAAATGTGTACATGAAGGTTTGTTTGTTATGCAGGATGAGATATCTTCGCTTATACGAAAGCGCATAAAAATAGGACCATTGGGCAGCGGGGATATATTTCAGCAAGAGAATATACAGGATGAATATGGACTGGATGCTGTTGACAGAAACATAATACGGCTTCTTGCCTCAGGCAAAAGCAACAGGGAGATTGCGGCGGCACTCAATTACTCTGAGGGTTCAATAAAGAACAGGATATCAAGGATTCTGGATGCCACAGGCTCAAAAGACAGGACGCAAATTGTGGTGTTTGCCTTACAGAATAATATAATATAAGCTTTTTATTGAAATCTGTTTAGAAAAAACTTGAAGTAATAATAAACTAGTATTATAATTAAGCTAGAAAGTAAATTATTCCATAACTTAATTCAGCGTGTTTCGCCACGGAAAGAGCGAGTTATATATTCAGCGTGTTTCGCCACGGAAAGAGCGAGTTATATATTCAGCGTGTTTCGCCACGGAAAGAGCGAGTTATAATTTAGAGCAAGCCGATGTTTCTTTCGGCTTGTTTGTTTTAGGGGGTTTTGCTTTGCCTATATTTTTTTATGATGTTGATAAGGAATATATTGGATATCTAAAACAATTTGAACAAAAAATACCTAATATAAGCTATGATAAACATGATAAATTTGTATGCGGGATAGTATTAACAGTTAACGGTTTTAATTATTTTGCTCCGGTTTCATCATTTAATAAAAGCCAAAAAACTAATTTCTTAATAAATGACAAAATAGGAAATGCCGTAGCATCAATAAGATTTTCTTTTATGTTTCCAGTACCAAACGAATTATTAAAAATCAAAGAATTTCATAAAGAAGAAGAAAAATATAGAAACTTATTGCAATATGAGTATAAATACTGCAATAAGCATATAGATGAAATATATAAAAAGGCACAGTATGTTTATAAAAGAGTAAAGATAAAAGATTCATTTTACTCAAAAATTTGTTGCAACTTCGAGCTTCTCGAAATAAAATGTCTAGACTATTATAATAATTTTATTGCTTTACAAGAAATAGCAGCTGCAAAAAAAGAAGAAAAAAATAATTAATGATTATTATAATTATCATAAATGGCAGGAAAAACTGCATGCACGCAGAAACCTTGAATATCAAGAGCATAACAGTTGATACTTCCATCAAACATAGACACTCTATGCTCCATTCCTTTTATGCCCATGCCTTTTTCAAAACAACCGCAGCCTTTTCCGTTATCTATTATAAATAATTCTACCGATTTATTTTTACTTCTCAAGATTATGTCAACTCTGCTTGAATTGCCATGTCTAAGAGCATTGGTTATACCTTCGCGGCATAACTTGAAAATAGCATCTTCAAGTTGCCGTTTAAGCTTATGCTTTAAGTTGGAACAGTTGATTTCTACAGTTATCATAGAAGAATTGAACTCACCGGCAAGCTTGTTCAGTTTGTCTTCTATGCTTTGCGTTTCAATGGGGTTGCTGCTTTGAGCAAAATCTGATGCGCTTATTTCATCCATACATTTGCATAGTATTTTAACAGCTTTTTCTAAGTACTCTTGTGCAGTTTCGATATCAGAAGACATTCGGGCTATTTCCAGCAATGAAATTACAAGCATTATAGAATGCCCGAGGATATCATGTGCTTCCTGTGCTATAAAATTATGTGTTCTTGCAACCACGAGCTTTCTTTTCAGTTCTGCCTGGCGAGTAAGCTTAGTATTAAAATATTGAAGCGCCTCATTCTTTTGCTGCAACTGCATTAACATTTGCTGTTTTTCAGTTACATCTATAAGCCTAATAAAAGCACCATTGAATGATTTTGAACATACAGGCCTGCAAATCACTCTTATGCTTCGGTTTGCTTGGGTTGTGCACATAAAATCATTTTCAAGCCTTATATCAAATGGCAAAAAAATCCTCATGCCAATTTCCAACCTGGTGGGAAAATTAATATTTTCAAAATGAACAACCATTTTTTTAAAAGTCTCATTAAACCATATGATTTTGTCCCTCGCAACAATAAGAATACCTTCAGGGATATTGGACAGAGCAGTTTTACGTGCAATTTTAAGGTTGTCAAACAGCTGAAATTTAAAGGCAGCAAGAGCGAAAATAATAAGAGAAGCTGAAGCGGACATTGGAGTGATATCGAAGGGAGGAGAAAATCCAAAGATTTTTTTAAAATATCCAAAAACATATATTATATTTGCAAACATCGGCACAGCTGCAGCAATAGCTAAAAGAACCGCTTGTACACGCTTTTCGGCGTACTCGCTAAAAAATTTTTTTGCACATAACACAACACCTGCAGCAAAAAGCATATAATTATACCCCTGCTGCAAATAAAACAAAGGACCAAAGCTGTCGCCCCAAAAGTCAAAGTGAGAATAAAACAAGTAGTGCAAAGGATTGGTAACAACTATAATAAACAAAAAAGCCGATATGGCAAGCAAAGGTGTCATAAGTTTCCTGGAAGGCTTGCTCCCGTAAGCGAAAATATAAGAAAAACTAATAAAAGCAGGTCCAATAAAGCATACACCCGCATACTGGCAGGCAACAAACAAAAATTTAACATCTGCGTCAGGTGCGAACGTTTTAAGAATTTTTGAAATAATCCAGAGCGCCAGAATAGCTTGCAAAACATAAAACGAATGAATGAGATGGCCTTTTATCGTTCGAAGATAAATATAAGCATTGATAAAAACAAGCAAGAACAGTGAAAATATATGATACAAAGCAATATAATAAGATTCAAACACAAACGTTTCTGCCACAAAACGTCCCCCTGAAAAATTTTTATAGACAAAAGTCACTTGTTTTATGACTTAAGGCACTTCTTAAAATTCCTGTCTATACAGTATAATATATTATGCACAAGTAATTGTCAATTGATAGTGTTAACTAACTTATGAAA
>Ga0308398_1001647_pt1 | contig 11658 bp, 8 predicted proteins | sample Hotspr20SampleT9_FD_202360 | JGI IMG/M metagenome (GOLD analysis project Ga0308398, IMG submission 202360) | Hot spring phototrophic mat microbial communities from Mushroom Spring, Yellowstone National Park, Wyoming, United States - 20051001_T9 ...
AATCTTGCAGCAAGGAAACATTTATATAAGGGTTTTGTTCTATGGCTAAAGATACAGCTTTTAAAATCATATGAGTAAAAGTGAGTTTAGCTCCTGTTATTTTTTCAATGTCTTTGCTTATATTTTCCTTTAAAGATACTGCTTTGGACATATCAGCATGTATTTTAAAATAAGCATGGGGTATTTCTTTTTTGCTTTGCGTAAGCCGCTGTGCAGAGATTTTTCTAATGTTCGAAAGAGGAATTTTATCTTCCTGTGCATTCGCTTGTAGTATTTGCCAAGAATTATCATTTGATGATGCTTCAAAATTTTCAAGTCTGTTCAAATTTCTTATTGCATTTTCAATATCCTTTTTTATTATTCTGCCATTGGTACCACTACCGTTAATTTTAGAATAATCAATACCTTTTTCCTTTGCAATTTTTTTTGCCAGCGGAGAGATAAAAATTCTTTTAATGCCTATGTCTGATGAATTCAAAATATGATTTTTATTATTGTTTAGAGTTATTTTATCCTGGGGTATTATTTCTGATAAATTGATATTAATATCTTCTTTACAACCTAATATACATATAGGTGCTGAAACATCTGCTTCTTGTCCTTCATTTACAAGTATTTTCAGCAAATACCCATCTTCAGTGCTTTCATATTCTGTGTTGATCTTATCAGTTTCAAACTCTACCAAAACCTCTCCTTTATTAACCTTTTCTCCTTCTTTTTTCAACCACCTGGTGATTGTTGCTTTCGTCATAGTAAGACCCAATTTAGGCATTGTAATAACCGTAGCCATATAACACTCCCTCCTTTCATTAAAGCATTTCTCTTATTGTTATAACAATATCCTGTACTTGAGGAAGAACATAATTTTCAAGAATAGGATTAAAAGGTACGGGCGCATCTTTAGCACCAATTCTGCGAATAGGTGCGTCTAAGTAGTCAAAAGCTTTTTCAGAAACAATTGATACTACTTCTGACATAACACTGCATGTCAGCCAGGTTTCCTGCAATGCCAATAAACGGTTTGTTTTTTTCACAGAATTTAATATTGCCTCTTCATCAATTGGTTTTATTGTTCTAAGATCGATGACTTCTACGCTTATTCCTTCTTTTTCTAGAATATCAGCCGCTTCTAATGCCTTGTGGACCATATATGAGTAAGTAACTATAGTTATATCTGTACCCTGTCTTTTTACATCTGCCTTCCCTAATGGAACGGTAAAATCTTCTCTTTCAGGAACTTCCCCTTGCATTTCATATAGTTTTTTGTGCTCAAAAAATATTACCGGATTATCATCCCTTATTGAAGCTTTTAAAAGCCCCTTTGCATCTGAAGGAGTTGATGGCAAAACGACTTTTAGCCCTGGCACAAAAGCAAACCAGGACTCAAACATTTGGGAGTGCTGCGCAGCCGCACAAATATAACCTCCGACAGGCGCTCTGAGAACCATAGGTATACTTAGACTTCCTCCGAACATATATCTCATTTTGGCTGCTTGATTTACCAATTGATCACTGGCAATAGTTATCCAATCAGAAAACTGAAGTTCCACTATAGGTCGCAAACCTGTTGCAGCTGCTCCGACAGCCAATCCTACATATCCTGCCTCTGATATAGGCATATCTATCACTCTTTCTGCCCCAAACTCTTCATATAGACCACGGCTAGCTCCAAATGCTCCCCCGTAAGCTCCAACATCAAGCCCCCACAATACAACTTTATTATTTCTTCGCATTTCTTCAGCCATGGCATCACGAATACTTTCAGAATATGATTTTATACTCATGATAATCCTCCTTATAAACTTATATAAAATACTAATATAGTAAAAATTTACGCGTATACTTCTTCAATCGCAGTTATTGTATCAGGCATAGGGCTGTTTTTTGCAAATTCTACAGCTCTATTTATTTCAGCTATAACTTCCTTTTCGATGTCATTTAATATTTTTGTATCAATTACTCCACTCTGTAACAATCTTTCTCTGTAATTTTGGATAGGATCTTTAACTATCCATTCTTTAACTTCTTCTCTAGGCCGGTAGGTATCAGGCTCCCCTTCAAAGTGAGTGTGCCATCTATATGTTTTGCATTCTATCAATGTCGGCCCTTTTTTTGCTCTAGCTCTATCTACAGCTTGTGATACAACATTGTACACTTCTTCAACATCGTTCCCATCTACAATAACACCTGGTATATCATACGCCTGTGCTCTTATAGCTATGTCCTCCACTTTTCTGACCTTTGTCTGTCTGGTCCCTACCCCATATAAGTTGTTCTCACAAACAAAAATTACAGGCAGATTAAAAGCAGAAGCTATATTTATAGCCTCATGGAATGTACCTTGATTGCTCGCACCGTCACCAAAGAAGCACAAAGCTACACGCCCATTATTTTGAAGCTTCGCACTCATCGCAGCTCCAGTTGCAATAGGCAGTCCTGCTCCCACTATACCATTTGCACCCAGTATCCCTAGTTCCGGATAAGCTATATGCATAGACCCGCCCTTCCCTTTACAGTAACCGGTTTTCTTACCATAAATCTCCGCCATCATCTTGCATATATCAGCACCTTTAGCAATTACATGTCCATGTCCCCTATGTGTGCTTGTTATATAATCATCTTTGTTTAGCGCAGCGCAACAGCCTACCGCAACAGCTTCCTGTCCGATGTAAAGGTGGTAAAAACCATCCAACTCACCCTTGGCAAACAATTCGCTGACTTTCTGTTCAAATACCCTTATTCTAAGCATTTTTTCGTATAATTCTGTACGTTTTAAGTTATCCACTATAAACCCTCCATTTCAAACAAATATTTATTTTAACAAAATCTGAGGCAAAAAGAATGTTTGACCATTTGCTTGATATTTTTTTACAGGCCACAATCCTGTTGATGACAAAATCTCTTTTCCTTCCAAAGAAGTTAGAATTGTCTCTTCAACTTTTGTACCCGTTATAGTTATATACCAGTTAAAGGTTTGTTTATCAGTTATCACAGCATCCTGACAAGTACATTTAGTTGGATTATTAACAACATAACCTGTTATACCGCCTTGATAGTGCTTTTCCCATTCATTTGTAAAACCTGTTTCTTCAAATAAGCGTTTCTGAATATCCAATATTTCACAAAACTTATTGCCTGGAAAACAATATGCAAATGTATGTGCTTCAATAATGCACAAAGCTTCATATTTTCGTCTTATATCCTCAGGCAATGTATCCCCCCAATAGATCATTCTGGTAATGGGAAGAGTAATCCCCCATTTCTGGCATGCAGTTGCAATCATAACAAATTTATCAATTCTTTTATCAGTTGGTAAACAATGCCTGTATTTTGATATTCTTTCGTCGCTTCCTATTATATAAACAACTCCTTGCATATGATTGTTTGCATACTCTGCAGCAAGAAAAGATTCAACTTCTTTTTCAGTCATACCAGGATTTATTCGATCCGCAACTTTTTTTATTATCTCTTCAGTTGTCTTTCCAAGTATTCTGTACCTCATTATTTCATTTTCAGTTAAAGGATAATGCAAATCGTAGAAAACGTCAGGCTTAAAATCCACCCCTTTTAACCTCACATCAGAGAACGCTTTTTTCCCTTTGATTAGTTCCAAAGCTTTTTCTTCAATTGAACATTCATACCATTTAAGACTAACCAAATAATAATCATTCATTCCCTGCAGTTCTTCGTCTATTAGTCTTTGTGCATCCATGGTTTTGGCAATTATATACTTAGCATCTTTTGTTATAACAACTATACAAACTCCCGCCTCATAATTAAGAACTACTCCGTTGTTGCCACCACATGTAAGCCATGCAAAATTATCCCTTCTACCGATTACTGCAGCTTCATAATCATTTTTACTCATATAATCCATTATTCTGCATTCTTTGATCGCTACTTCTTTCAAATCAGGAATATTCATAAACATCCCCCTTTTATATATTTGATTACTTAGGTTTTAAACTTCTATTGGACTTTTTCCATCAAATCATTCATCGCTTTTTCAACACCATTTTCTAAAATATTTATTAACCACTCAGACACTTCTTCCACTAATCCATGATATTTACACAAATCCTCTCCCCACATTTCAATATTTGAAAGCACTTTGGCAGCAATACTTTTCGCGGATTGCACACAATCACCAAATTCGATCCAAATATTGCTGAAAAACCGTAAAACTGTCATATCATCCATAATACTATATTCAATCCCATTCCTGTTTCCTATCAAACAACCATCTTTTATATCTGTGCCTCTGTAAAAAACTATCAATGCTGCAAAAGAAAATGCTAATACTTTAGGTATTGATCTAAATTTATTCATATATGATATTAGTGAAGGCAGTACTCTAGTCTTAAATTTTGAGACTGAATTAAGTGAAATACTTAAAAGTGAATGTTTAACATACGGATTTGCAAATCTTTCCAATACTGAATCTGCATATGATTGCAGTTCTTTTTCAGTCAAACTAAGAGTCGGTATTATCTCTTTATATATACCATGCAAAATAAATTTTTCCGTTAATTTATCTTTTAAACAGTCTCCTACAGTGTCCAATCCCTTCAAATATGCAGCTAAAGCTGTCATAGTATGAGCACCGTTTAATATCCTGACTTTTCTTTCTCTGTATAGAGCAAGATTATGAGTCCATATTACGTTTAATCCAGCTTTATGTAATGGTATTTCTTCAGATAGCTTAATATCGCCTTCAATCACCCATAAATGAAATAATTCTCCTGCTACAACAAGCTCGTCTATATAGCCTAATTCACTATAAATATTTTGTATCTCATCCTTTGGAAAACCTGTAACAATCCTATCAACAAGAGTATTTAAAAAGTAATTGGCATTCTCAACCCAATAAATAAATTGTTTTTCAAGACCCCAGTCTTCGCAATACTGCATTATAATAGATTTTAAATTATCACCATTTCTGTCAATAAGCTCGCATGGCAAAATAATAAAACCTTTTGACAAATCTCCTCCAAAAGTTTTGTATCTTCTATAAAGCAGCACAGTAAGTTTTGCTGGAAATGAAGAAGGCGGCATATCTGTCAATTTATCTTCTGGAACGTATGAAATGCCAGCTTCTGTAGTATTTGATATTATTACTCTCAATTCTTCACTTGCAGCATATTTGAGACATTCATCAAATCTTTGATACGGATTAATACATTTGTCGACACAAGTAACAATCTCTTTGCATATCTTTGAGCTTGAGTTGTCAATTCCTCTTAGCAGCACTGTATAAAGACCTTCCTGATTGTTTATTGTTTCTTCAAGCCCCTTTGCAACTCCTTGCAATACTACAGCATTGCCTTTAAATAGCCCTTGACGGTTCATGACATTAATCATCCAGTCCGCAAATGCTCTTAGAAAATTACCTTCTCCAAATTGCAATACTTTTACAGGGAAATTGCAAACAGGCCCTAATAAAATTCTCTGATTTAATGAGTCTATATTGGAAATTAAATACTTCCTGTTAAGCTTATCCATTTATGGTCAACTCCTATAAAATATATAAAAATACTCCAACAAGAAACAAGTATCAAAATAAATAACAAATGATAATGTAACCGCTTACAATAATATTATAGCTTCTTATTTAAATTTAATCAAGTAGGATTTTTATAAAGTTTATAAAAGCTGCATTTTATGTGAATACCTCATATTATGGAAAGAACATTTGCGCAGAAACCGTAAAGCCTGTTAATCTGACCTGGGATAATGCAAATCACTGTTTGAGCAAAATAATTTCCCCATTCTTTTTTTAGAATTATTTTGCGGGTTTGATTTTCCCCGCTGAAAATCTACATATTTACATAGTATAAAATTGGTAGCTTGACATTGCTTATTAACTGCTCTATATTTATAACATGCTTATTTAGTTTTGGCTGAAAAACTACGATTTTTCAGCGAGGACCATTTAATATATAAACTTGATAAAAGGACTGAATAATAGTATGAACATCTATGATATATCTAAAAAAGCAGGTGTTTCAACTGCAACAGTATCAAGAGTTATAAACGGAAGCAAGCAGGTTAGCGAGAAAACGAGGCAAAAAGTATTAACAATAATGAATGAAATGGGTTACACTCCAAATATATTTGCAAGAGGATTAATGTTTAATTCCATGAATACTGTCGGAGTAATGACAATAGATGTTGATGACATGTATTATGCCTCTTCAATTCATACAATAACAAATGAATTAAGATTAAAAAATTATGATATAATTTTATTAAGCACAGGAAAAGATATTGAAAACAAAAAAAAGTACATGAAACTTCTTACAGATAAAAAAGTTGATGGTATTATTTTAGTGGGTTCGGCATTTAAAGAAACAAATGATAATACTCATATACTTGAAGCTGCAAACAATATTCCTGTTGTAATAATTAATGGAATAATTGAAGGTGCTAATGTTTATTCAATTGCATGTGATGAATCCAAAGCAACCTATGAATTATATGCTTATTTATCAAATAAAGGGCATAAAACTATCGCATATGTTTATGATGTTCAAACTTTTAGTGGAATTCAAAAACTTAACGGATACAAGTCTGCACTGAAAAAAGCAGGTATACCAATTTCTGATGCTGTAATAATAAAGACCTGTTCTGGTTTCAAAGGAGGTTTGGAAGCAGCTGAAAAAATATTAGAATTAAATAAAAATAATTATAGTATCACAGCTATTATTACTTCAGAAGATATTTTAGCCGCAGGTATAATAAAAAAATTCGAGAAGGAGAAAATTAAAGTTCCTTCGCAGATTGCTGTAACAGGTTTTAATAATTCTATCATATCAATTTGTACTTCTCCTTCTCTTACATCTGTTGACAATAAAGTTGAAGCAATGAGCAAAATGGCAGTTAATTTTTTGCTTGATGCAATTAAGGGAAAAAAAATACCATCTTGTACATTAATTGAACCGGAAATTGTATTTAGAGATTCTACATAGTACTCTCTATAAAAAGCGAGTTTTCGCTTAAAATTTCTTTGTAATTTACCTTGATATACGCTTATGTGACTTGCACATGATTATGTTATTTGGTATAATTGTTTTGTAACCGCTTACACAACTTATTGTAAAGTTAGAGGATGTGTTTTTATATGAAAATATATAATAAAGTAATTCAAATAAATCCTTGCGACAATGTAGGTGTTGCAATAGAAAATATAAAAAAAGATGAAATAATACATACCTTGGAAAATCAAATTGTTGTTTTAGATGATATTCCAAAAGCTCATAAAATAGCTTTGTGTGATATCCGGCAAGGAGAAGCTGTAATAAAATATGGTTATACGATAGGAGTAGCAACCACTAATATCAAAGCAGGCTCTCACGTACATGAGCACAATATAAAAACCACGCTCGACACAATAATAGATTATTCTTACAAACCTAAAATTGAATGTTTTTATTTGTTTAAAAGCGAAATCAAACATACATTCCTAGGCTTCAAAAGAGCAGACGGGAGAGTAGGAACCAGAAATGAAATATGGATAATACCTACAGTAGGCTGCGTAAATAAAACTGCTGAGAAAATACAAAAAAAATGTTGTGAAATTTTTAAATCCCAAAAAAGCGAAATTTTTTCTTTCCCTCATCCATATGGATGTTCTCAACTAGGAGACGATCTTGAAAATACTCAAAAAATTCTTGCAGGACTTGTTAATCATCCCAATGCTGCCGGAGTTTTAGTCCTTGGATTAGGCTGTGAAAATAATAATATTGAAGAATTTAAAAAACATCTGGGAAATTATGATTCAAAAAAAGTTAAGTTTCTGTCTGTACAGGAAGTTGAAAATGAAATTGAAGAAGCTGTAAGAATTGTTGAACAGCTTATTGAATATTCTTCTACCTTCAAGCGTACATCATGCCCTGTCAGCGAATTGATTGTAGGTTTGAAGTGTGGTGGTTCAGATGCTTTTTCAGGTATTACATCTAATACTTTTGTTGGTACTTTTTCGGATAAGCTTATTGAATGTGGAGGTACTTCAATATTAACCGAAGTTCCTGAAATGTTCGGTGCTGAGACTATACTTATGAATCGCTGCATAAACGAAAAAATATTCAATAAAACTGTAGAGATGATTAATTCGTTCAAAAAATATTATTTAAAATACAATCAGCCTATATATGAAAACCCTTCCCCTGGAAATAAAAAAGGAGGCATAACCACTCTCGAAGAAAAATCACTAGGGTGCATAAATAAAGCGGGTATCAGCTGTGTTTGTGATGTACTGAAATATGGTGAGAGGGTATCAAGCAAAGGGCTAAACCTCCTTTATTCACCGGGGAATGATATTGTATCTTCAACAGCATTAGCTGCAGCCGGAGCTCAAATCATAATATTTACTACAGGCAGAGGAACCCCTCTGGGTACTGTCGTTCCAACTATAAAAATATCGTCAAATACTGAATTGTTTCAAACAAAAAAGCAATGGATAGATTTTGATGCCGGTCAGATTTTATACATGGAAAGCAGACAAATTCAACAACTTAATGAAGAATTTTTTAAATATGTGCTTGATGTCGCTTCTGGTGCAAAGCATACTAAAAATGAAATCCATGCATATAAAGAAATAGCCATTTTAAAAGACGGGCCCACTTTATAAAGGAAGGAGTAAAAACAATGAAAAATTATATTAATGAAAATTTCATGCTTTCTAATGATTTTGCTAAAACACTATATTATGAATTTGCTGAACAAATGCCTATTATTGATTTTCACTGCCATTTAAATCCAAAAGATATCGCGGAAGATAAGAAATTTGACAATATTTATGAAATTTGGCTTGCAGGAGATCATTATAAATGGAGAGCTATGAGAATAAACGGCATAGATGAAAAATATATTACTGGATCTGCAAATCCTAAAGAAAAATTTGTAAAATGGGCTCAAACAGTGCCATACTGTTTGGGTAACCCATTATACCATTGGACTCATCTGGAACTTAAAAGATACTTTAATATTGATGATTTGTTTTGCGAAAATAATTCAGAGAAGATCTGGGATCAATGCAATGAGATAATAAAAGATAAATCTTTCTCAGCAAGAAATCTTATTAAAAAATCCAATGTTAAAGTAATTTGTACAACAGACGACCCAAGTGATTCTTTGCAATTTCATAGACAGATAGCCCAAGATCCTTCTTTTGATGTTTTGGTACTTCCTACTTTCAGGCCAGATAAATACATTAACATTGAAAACAAAGATTTTTTAAATTCTATTCAGAAATTATCCAATATTACGAATATTAATATTAGATCTTTGCAAGACCTTAAGAATGCCCTTCTCGACAGAGTTGTGTTCTTTAATTCCATGGGTTGCAAATTATCAGATCATGCATTTGAACAAATTGTTTTTGAACAGTGTTCTGAAGAATACGCTTCAGAAATATTTGAAAAAGCTCTTAACGGCATAAATCTTTCTCATTCTGAAATATGGGCATATAAAACAAATCTTTTGTTTTTCCTTGCTTTATGCTACAAGAAATATGACTGGGCAATGCAGCTTCATATCGGCGTAATAAGAAACGCAAATAAAAAAATGTTTGATATTCTCGGTCCTGATTCCGGCTTTGATATTATCGGGGATTATTTATATGCGGATCCTCTTTCTAAACTTCTAAATCTACTAGATGAGCATAATTCTTTGCCAAAAACCATATTATATTGCATAAATCCCAGGGACAATGAAATGATGGCAGCATTGACAGGATGCTTCCTTCCGGAAGGCATTGCGGGTAAAATACAATTGGGTTCTGCATGGTGGTTTAATGATCATAAGGACGGCATGTCTAAACATATGACCTGCCTTGCAAACTACGGTCTTCTCAGCAGATTCATAGGTATGCTTACAGATTCAAGAAGTTTTCTTTCATATAGCAGACATGAATATTTTAGAAGAATACTATGCAGTCTTTTAGGAGAATGGGTGGAAAAGAGAGAATTGCCTGATGATATTAATATATTAGGCAATTTGGTAATGGATATTTGCTATAACAACGCAAAATACTATTTTAGACTTTAAATAGTTTTCCCTGAAAAACTAGTTTTCGGTCAAATTCTAAAAGCTTAACTTTCATATTCGCACCTGCAAAAACTTTATTATGTCTCCATTAAATCTAACAGCTCTACAGTACTACTTTGGCAATATGAGTATCTAGTATTTTCATCTGAGTATCTTTAGGAGTTACAAAAAAGCCATAAATCTAAAAATATAGTATGTAAATAATTATCAAACAAAATTTAATAGTATTACTTTTTTGTTTCTCATTATATTCCTATTATAAAACATACTGTCTTAATAAATTCAAAGACGCAGCGCCTTCCTTTTTCATATCACTTGAGGAAGCCTCTATGCTTACTCTGTTATTGTAGCCAATTTGTCTTAGGATGTTAAAAAACGCTTCATAATCATCCTCATCTTTATTCAAGGGATAAACTCTGCCGTTGCTGTTTGCAATATGAACATGGTGCAAATACTGTGATGTATCTCTCAAAATATTTATATTCTCCTGTTCTACTCTCATGTGATAAAAATCTGTTTCTTTTTTGTTTAGAGGTTCAACTGTCGCTATCATATCATATTTTTTTGCTTCTTCCGCAATTTCAAACAAAACCTTTGAAAATTGCTCAACAGCAGCTTCTTTAGCCCAATCTCCGGGACATTTTCTGCTGTTGCCACTTCCTACTACGAAGACCTTCACTCCAAGCAAAGAAGCCCTATGCAAAGCATTCTTTATATATTCTGATATTTTATTTTTGTCAATGTCTTTCCCTACTATTTTCATGCTTCCCGGAAAAAAGCAATTCGCTGCTTCACATTTTACTTTGCTGTTTTTAATCAATTGCACATATTCAAGAAATTCCTCATCATTTAAAGAAACCACATTGTTTAATGCAATTTCAATGTAGTCGCAGCCTATATTTCCCAGAATGTTTATGTTGTTTAGTCCTGTACAGATTCCAAAACGCATAAACTTCCTCCCTATTATTTATTTCAAAATTCATTATAATAAACGATATATGTATATTCCTTGCTTTTTTTGCCATTAATAATGCAAGTATTGATTTAGTATAAATAGTTCTACCTGAAAAACGCAAGTTTTCGCTGAAAAGACGAATTGTGCATTAAGGCTGGCTGCAAAATTGGCCGGCAAAACCGAAATATTTTTTCAGGCTGAAGCGCCGTGGGTTGTCAAAGATTTTTAACAATAATGAAGTCCATCTTCAAAGTTTAAAAGCAACACTTTCCTTTATATGTAAAATACTCCCGCTCAATCTCTAAAAGCTTAACCTTGATTCCCAAACCAGCAGAAAAACCTGTTATGTCTCCATTAGCCCCGACTACCCTGTGACATGGAACAAATAAAGGTATGGGATTCTTATTGCAAGCTTGCCCCACGGCTCTTGCAGCGTTAGGATTGCCTATTCTCATTGCAATATCTTTGTAAGTAGCAGTTGATCCGTAAGGTATTTTTTTTAGCTCATCCCATACTTTCATCTGAAAAAACGTACCCTTTAAACATATTGGAATATTAAAATCAGATGATTTTCTGCAAAAATATTCGTTTAATTGTTTAAAAGCCTCTTTAATAAGTGGAGTTTGTTTTTGCTCAGCACTTAAATTTGGGTCATT
>Ga0308398_1001660_pt1 | contig 11606 bp, 13 predicted proteins | sample Hotspr20SampleT9_FD_202360 | JGI IMG/M metagenome (GOLD analysis project Ga0308398, IMG submission 202360) | Hot spring phototrophic mat microbial communities from Mushroom Spring, Yellowstone National Park, Wyoming, United States - 20051001_T9 ...
CATATTAGCGTTCTGTTTCCTTTTTTAGCGGTAGCTATTATCGACTGCTTGTCTTTTTCATTAAAACCTGCTTTCCCGCCATCTATAGCATCATACGTCAAAAATAATTTGTTTTGACTGGTAAGTATCCTGGTTTTGCCTTTCTTGTCTGTCCATGGCTTGACGCGTGTAGTAAACAATCTTCTAAATGAAACATTCTTCAATGCATTTCTTAAAAATTGCGCAGCATCATATGCAGTAGTATATTGGTCTTCGGAATACAGTCCTGTAGGGTTGGCAAATACAGTATTTTTTAATCCATATTTTAATGCAGTATCATTCATTTTTAACAAATTTATAGTTGTCTCCTCCGATGTTTTCAGCGATAGCTGCAGCCGCATCATTAACTGAAGTAAGCATTATTGCGTATAGAAGATCATCAAGATAATATTTTTCTCCAATTTCAAGACCAAGCAATGAACCTGGCGTCTCAGCACTTTCTTTGCTTATGGTTATTTTATCAAAAAGTTTGGCGTTTTCCAAAGCTACCAAAGCTGTCATAAGTTTGTTCATGCTTGAGACATGTACACGCTCATGAGAGTTTTTTGAGAACAGTATCTGGCCTCTGTCATATTCCATAAGAATAGCGTATGGAGATTTTATATTTATTTTAGGCAGACTTGCTTTAATCTCCTCTTCTTCTGTAATTTCCAGGAAATTATTTGCCGGAACTATATTTATTGTTTTTGATTTATCTAAATAGGATACTGAATGCTGCAAAAAAACTAATATAATTATGACACACCAAAAAAGCAGATGGCGATGCTTGCTTTTGCATTTGTCACAGCAACTATTTCCAATGCGGTACATCATTTATCCTCCTGTAAGCTAAGCAGTTTGTTAGATAACTATATTATAGTGCAAATGTGGTGAATGTTAAACAGTTTTTTGCTCGAATATCTTTGCTCACAAAGCTATTTGCTGGTATAATAATTACAAGATGTGAGGAGTGTCCGGGATTAAAATGAAAAATTACATTTTTGCTTCGATAAAAACTATTCTGCAAAGATTGTTTAGATATAGATATTATGTTTTGCTGTCTATATTTATATGGGGAGTTTCTATACCATTTTTTGTTTTCTACGGTCCTTTTCATAATATAAAAAGCATTGTAACGGGTACTTTATGGACAAGTTCGAGATTCAAGAACATTCCTCTGATATTTTTATCGCACAAACAAATTAACGCTATTTTACCTGATGCACATAACGGCAAAAGTATTCAAAAAATAGACTCATATTCTTATAACAAAAATAAAAAGCTTTCTATCAAACTATATTCAATAAAAACAAAAACGTTCAACGGCAAAGCTTTGGAAATCAGTGATCCTTTTTCCATAAAAACCGCATATACTTCCTATTTGGGTACAAAAGGCGAGCCTTTATCAAAAATTGCTTTTAACAACAAAGCAATCGCAGCAATAAATGCCGGTGGTTTCCTGGATTATTATTCAACAGGTTCGGGAGGCATTCCAAATTCATTTTTAATAAGTGATGGCAATATTGTTTATAAAGATAAAAGTTTGAATATGAACGACGAAGTGGATGTTGTGGGCTTTAACGAGGATGGTGTGCTGATTGTCGGGGTGCACAGACTAAATGATTTGATGAAATATAGAATAAAAGAAGCAGTCTGTTTCGGACCTCCTCTTGTGGTTAACGGAAAACCTGTAATTTTAAAAGGTGACGGGGGATGGGGCATTGCTCCAAGAACTGCCATTGGGCAGAAAAAAACCGGTGAAGTCATTTTGGCAGTTATTGATGGACGTACTTTAGGGTGCCTGGGTGCTACTTTAAAAGAACTTCAGGATGTCCTTCTTGAGCTTGGTGCATATACTGCTGCAAACCTTGACGGAGGATCATCAAGCACAATGTATTTTAACGGGCGAATAATAAATAAGCCTGCAACTCCTTTGGGAGAAAGAAATATTGCAAGTGCGTTCATTGTTGTACCTTAAAAAGTTCCTAATATTTTATAAGGCTGAAGCGCTGCGGATGGCGCGGAAAGCAGCCGCTTAGCCTGGATGGCTATTCGGTGCGTGCCTGATAATATGCAAGGTGAGCCGATGCCAATTGCAGCGAACCTTTAGCACAAGAAGTCTTTCAGCGAAAAATAAATATATTTTGAGAAAGCAGGGAGATGTTTTGATTGAAAATAACACATATCAAAGGCATTCTAGTGAATATTGCGGTGTGCATATTAGTTGTTCTTATTTTTCAGATGTTTTTGTTTAATATTTTAGAAGCCTATATAGGCCATTTTCTAAATAAAGAAAAAAGAATTGACTTTAATATTATTGAATCCGGAGAGTATTTGAATAATCTTAATAATAATTATTTTGTATCTATTCAAAATGAAAATTTAATAATAGCCGAGACAGATACAGGCAAAGAAATTAAAAGAATTTCTTATCAGGGCAAAAAGCCGGTCTATTATGAATTTGTCAAAGAAACGGATGTGCTTTTGTTTTCTTTTTCAGATCAATTTTTCAACAATATTATTATCGGGAGTTACAATATATATATGGACAGCATTTATGAATTTGCACATACATCAACACTTCCAAAAGGATATGCTGTTTATTCCAGTTTTTCGTCATCCGAAACAAATGTATTTTATTTTAGATTGCGATCAATTAATGACAATGATTCCGAATCAAAAAAAGACGTGCTGTACAGGTATGATTTGTTTGAGAATTTCGAATTTGTGACTTATCTGGACAAAGATGCAAATATAGTTGTTGGGAAGACAAAAGATTTTGTTTTTTTTGACTCAAATGAGGGTATATTATTCTATGATGCAGGAAATAAGAGAATTAAGCCATATTCAGGCGATCATACAGGCAAGTTGCCTTATTCCTGCGTGAGCGATGAGTTTTTACACAGCATTATAAAGTAGTACGTTGATTTTGAACGGGATATATTTTTTGGGTAAAAAATAATTAACAGGGTAAATATTATGATAGTATAATATCATAATAATAATACATACAAAATATAGGAGGTTTTATTTTATGGCAAATGCAAATGTACTTACAATAACTTCAGAAAATTTTGAAAGCGAGGTTATGAATTCATCCCAGCCTGTTTTGGTGGATTTTTGGGCTTCATGGTGCGGACCATGCAGAATGGTTGCTCCTGTAGTGGACCAGCTGGCAGATGATTTTGCCGGTAGAGCAAAAGTTGGCAAGGTAAACGTTGATGAGCAGAACGAGCTTGCAGGCAAATTCCGCATAATGAGCATACCAACTATTTTAATTTTCAAAAATGGGGAAGTAGTAGAAAAAATAATCGGTGCACGTTCCAAGGAAGAATATGCTTCTGCGATTGAAAAGCACCTTTAATCCGTTTTCGCTGAAAAACTCGTTTGCTTAAGCTTGATTTCAAGCAAAAAACAAACACACTCCAATTTTAGTTGTATGTGTGTTTGTTTTTTTTATTATTTATAAAAATATAAAGAGGATTTTCAGATGTTATATTGAATATATAAATATAATAGAAATTGTTAGAATTGGGGGTATTTATATGGGAGGAGTCAAAAGATTTGGAACATCTCTTTTTGGATATAAAAAGTCAGATGTTAATGCATATATTGACAAACTTCTTTCTGAGGTATCAAATAGCATTAAGGACAAGGAAACTGAAATATTGATGTTAAAAAGCCAGTTGAAAGACATTAAAACAAAGTATGACGAATTGATGGAAGAAGCAGAAGCAAAAAAGCAGGCTAAAGACAGGGTGGCTGATATTTTGCTCGATGCACGTGAACAGGCTGAGCAAATAATAAAAAAGGCTGCGGCACAGCATGCAAGAGAAATGGAGATACTAAAAGCAGAGCAGGAAAAAGAGCGGGAAAAACTTGTCATTATGAAAGAAGAGGTCCGGGAATATAGAATTAAGATATCGGAAACATTAAAGAAACTTGATTTTCAGATGAATACCGTAGAGAGAGAGCTTGAACAGCTTGTGGGAAATGATGTATCAGAGATGTGTGAAGAAGAACAGCATTAATTAGCTTTGTTATTGATTTTTCCGATTTCAATTGTTAAAAAGAATAATATGTATTATAATATACAATAACTTTATCGAAAAAAGGTTGTTCAAGTTATCAAAACTATATAATTTTAATGAGGAGGCAGTGAATATGGAAGAGATCCTTGAAATATTGGAAAAAAACAGTCGTCTGACACCTGAAGAAATAGCAGTAATGCTAGGCAAAAATGTTAATGAAGTCAAAGACGCTATAGATTATTTTGAAAAACATAAGATTATTCTTGGATACAACACGCTTATAAATTGGGAGAAAACAAGCAAAGAATCTGTAACCGCGTTAATTGAAGTTAAGGTCACTCCTCAAAGAGGGGAAGGATTTGACAAGGTAGCCGAGAGAATTTATAAATTCCCTGAAGTCAAGTCGTGCTATTTGATGTCGGGAGGATTTGATCTTACAGTTATAATCGAAGGCAAGACAATGAAAGAGGTGGCTCTTTTTGTAGCTGAAAAATTAGCTCCTCTTGAAAGTGTTCTCAGCACTGCCACTCATTTTGTGCTAAAAAAATATAAAGCAGAAGGCACTATTTTTGATTTAAAGGATAAAGATGACAGGGAGGCAGTGGTGTTATGAATATCTCCTCTCTGCTTAATCCTGTGGTTAGGGATATGCCTCCGTCAGGGATACGCAAATTTTTTGATCTTGTTAATGAGATGAAAGATGCAATTTCTCTAAGCATAGGAGAACCTGATTTTGATACGCCCTGGAGGGTAAGAGAAGCAGGCATATACTCTCTTGAGCAGGGACACACGCATTACTCTCCTAATGCTGGATATATGCAGCTAAGAGAAGAGATATCCAATTATCTTAATAGAAAGTACAGCCTGCAATATGACTGCAAGAATGAAATAATTGTTACAGTAGGAGGAAGCGAAGCTATTGATTTATGCTTGAGATCAATCGTTTGCAGCGGGGACGAGGTAATTATCCCTGAGCCTTGCTTTGTTGCATATAAGCCTTGTGTACAGTTTGCCGGAGGCAACCCTGTTATTATTGAATTAAATGCATCAAATGCTTTTAAACTTACAGTCGACATGCTGCAAAAAGCTGTAACATCAAAGACTAAGGCATTGATTCTTCCTTTTCCTAATAATCCTACGGGTGCAATTATGACAAAACAAGATCTTCTTCCTATTGCCGAATATTTAAGGGATAAGGATATTGTAGTTATCTCAGATGAGATATATTCGGAACTTACATATGATGAAAAGCATGTTTCAATAGCATCTTTCCCGTGGATGAAAGAAAAGACAATAGTAATAAACGGTTTTTCAAAAGCATTTGCCATGACCGGATGGAGACTTGGATATGCTTGCGGCCCTAAAGAAATAATATCGGCCATGTATAAGATACATCAGTATGCAATAATGTGCTCTCCAACCACTTCACAGTATGCGGCTATTGAAGCTTTAAAAAATGCAGATAGTGAAGTTGATTCCATGGTAAGAGAATATAACCGGAGAAGGCGTGTAATGATAGATGGTTTTAGAAAAGCGGGGCTTGATTGTTTTGAGCCTCTGGGTGCTTTTTATGTTTTTCCATGCATAAAGTCAACAGGGCTCACATCTGAAGAATTTTGCGAGAAACTTCTTTTAGATAAAAAGGTCGCCGTAGTGCCGGGCACGGCTTTTGGCAGCTGTGGGCAGGGATTTGTGAGAGCTTGCTACGCTTCATCTATGGATAATATTGTGGAAGCTATGAGAAGAATTAATTCTTTTGTTAACGATTTAAAACACCGCACTTAAACGTCATTCAAAAGGGCTGGATAGAAGGAGTAAGAGATGTACAAACTAATTGCAATTGATTTGGACGGAACTTTGCTTGATAAAAATAAAACAATATCAAACGAAAATAGTAAAGCTATCAAAGAAGCATGTGAAAAGGGTATAGATGTTGTTATTTGCTCAGGCAGAATATATAAAGGGGCTATGATTTTTGCAAGAATGCTTGGATTGAAAAGTGAAGTAATTTCTTGCAACGGGGCGATTATAAGAGATTCAACCACCGGACATACTATATTCAGCAAAAATATAGATGTCCAGGACTCTCTTAAAATACTCGATTTTTTATCAAATGCAAATGTATATTACCATGCTTATGTATTAGACACAATGTTTGCAAAAGAAAGAGGATATGGCACTGTTTTCTATGAAAATATAAACATGACCATGCCTGATGAACACAAAATTGAAATACGCAGCCTTGATGGTCTTGAAGAATTGATAGTCAATGAGAAAAAAGGAGTTACAAAGTTTGTTGTTGCGTCAAACAATCTGGAATATCTGGCTGAAGTAAGGCACAAAATAAATTGCATGGCGGATGTGTCTTCTATGAGCTCAAACTACGATAATTTTGAAGTAGTAAAAAAAGGTGTTAGCAAAGGAGACGCTCTTAGGATACTATGTGATATAAAAGACATAAAACCTGGAGAAGTAATGGCTATCGGCGATAATGAAAATGACCTGTCTATGTTTGAATTTGCAGGAACATCCGTTGCTATGGGCAATGCGTCGGATTATATAAAGTCTTGCGCTGATTTTGTGACGTTATCGAATGACGAGTGCGGTGTGGCACATGCAATATATAAATTTGTTTTTAAGAGGTAGTTTATGAGAGTAATGGGCATTGACTTCGGAGATAAAAGAATAGGCATAGCTTTGAGCGACCCTTTCGGATGGACTGCGCAGGGTCTGGAAACAATTTCATATAATAATGGATATAAAGAAGCAGTAGATAGGATTTTGCAAATTATAAAGCAGTACGATGTGGGCAAGATAGTTGTAGGTCTTCCGCTTAACATGAATGGAACTAAAGGTTTTAGAGTGGATAAGACAAATGAATTTATTCAACAACTCTCAAAGCATACAAATATTGAGATAATAAAATGGGATGAGCGTCTATCTTCTGTTATTGCAGGAAATGCAATGAAAGAAATGGGCAAAAAGCCCTCAAAAAACAAAGGACTTATAGACACAATATCGGCGGCGGTTATTCTTCAATCATATCTGGATAGCTGCAACTGAAATGTTAACAAAATGAAAATATTTATTTTACAAATTTTTTTCTTTTTTGTGGGAAAAATATTTTCTGTATGGTATAATTCAAATTGAATAAGATATTTGGAGGTAATAATTATGACAGAAGAAAGAGATAACATTGTTCTCCTGGTTGACGACGAAGGAAACGAGGTTGAATTTGAGGCTATTGATTCTATTGAACTGAAAGGTAAAAATTATGTTGTTCTTTTGCCGGCACAAACCGATGATGAAGAACTCGAGGAAGAAGAAGCAGTAATATTAAGAGTAGAAACTACTGAAGACGGAGAAGATTATCTTGTTACCATTGACGATGACGAAGAACTTGACGAAGTTTATGAAGAGTTTTTGAGCAGATTTGAAGACGAAGAGTATGAAGATGATTTGTTCGAAGATGAGGATGAAGAATAATTGTTAAGCCATTTTGAGCTTTTTTGAGATCACGGATCTGTCAAGCAAACAGAAGTCTATATTTCGGGTGCATTTTCTGTATATGACCAATATTATGGAAAATGCACCCCTTTGTTTTTGTCTGATTGACAGGGCTTTATGTCTTGGCAGACAGTATTACTTTTGTTTGCTTATTATTTGTCTTTGTTTTTCGAATATGAATTTTATGAGTTTCTCTCGGATGCTTTTATGCATTGATTTAAAATGCAGGCCTATTTCGTACTCAGGCTTTACATAATCATTTGCTTTTTCTGAACGTACAACAACTGCTTTTTGCATAAGAATAAAATCACTGGTTAATTCTAATCTTATCAAGAGATCCGAGTTAAGCGGAATGTTTTGCTTTGTTATCATGCACAATCCTGTAGCACTGATGTTTTTGGTTAGTGCTTTTATAAATAGTTTATCATCAATATTTATTTCGCCGTCAGTATTTGCTCCGGAAATGTCTGACCCGCTCGAATCACCTGAAGCAATATCGCTCAAGTTAACATAAAATACATCAGATACAAATTCCAGCCTATAATTTGATCTTCTTTGTATTTTATAAAACTCACTGTCTATGGAAAGCACCAGATATGCTACGGCCGCATGATCATTTCTTTGCTGTACGGTAGCTGTAAATGAAAAAACTCCATATTTTTCATTTACGAATACAACTCTCATTCTTGTGCCTATTGGCAGCAAAACAACTTTGGAGCTTTTTATTGGTGAAGCGGCAATTATTGTTTTTTCATCTGCAATTTCTAAAAGCTGGCTTACGTAAGTATATTTTGTGTCGTTACCTTTTGAGCTTAACAAGATTAATTCAAGCTTTGTTCCTATTGAAGGCAGCAGGTTTGACATTGTTAACACCCTTTACAAATTTTTTTCAAGTTAAATTATATAGCAATATTATTTGAAGGTCTATATGTTTTGAGCATTATTAATTTATAATTTACAATATTATTTCATTTGAATTTTAATCCTGTTAGAGAAAAGCTATTGGCAAAGCAAAATGGGATTGCAATAATTTTTGTAAAAGAATCGATGAAAAAGAGGATTTATACGTTTCAATGTTGAATATTTGAATATCACAATTAAATTATAGGAGTTATAGGAGGTATCGGTATTGGGCGGGTCAATAAATAAATCAATATTAGTATTTGCTGGAGTATGCTTTCTGCTTGCTGTTTGTTTATTTTCGGGCTGTTCAGACATTAAATATGCTGACAGGCAAAGTGACGATGAGAAGATAGGTGTTTGTTCACCATCACCTTCGATTGAAGCAAAAAATAATGATGAAAAATCCAATTTAGAAAATAATGCAAATCAGACTTCTGAGCAAAGCAATAAAAACACATTTGTTTTCCCGTTTGACACTAATATCAGGCCATATGCCGTCATGATTGACAATGAAGGCACACGTGTTCTTCCTCAGGGCGGTCTGGCATTCGCACAAATTATTTACGAGATAATAGTAGAAGGTGGAGAAACAAGGCTTATGCCAATATTCTGGGGAACCGCTCCGGAGCTTATAGGACCTGTAAGGAGCTCTAGACATTATTTCCTCGATTATTCCATGGAGCATGATGCCATATACATTCATTTTGGATATAGTCCTATGGCTAAAGACGACTTGAAGAAATTCAAAATAGATAACATTAACGGCGTGGCTAACGGCGGCGAGATTTTTTGGGATCTGACAAACGACAAACGCAATTGGCAGGATTCATATACTTCGGCAAAAAGAATAAAAGACTATTGCTCCAAAGTCAAATACAGGCAGACAAGTGATAAGAAGCCAGTATTTTCTTATGCCGGCAGCAATTATGTTCCTGATAATTCTACTGATGCAAAAATAGTAAACATCAGATATTCTTCTTCATATACATGCTCTTTTGAGTATGATGAAAAAACAGATAAATATTTAAGATTTAGAAAACAGAAGCCTCATATAGAAAGAAACTCAGGAGAACAGCTTACTGCAGAAAATATAATAATACAATTTGTGCCAAGCAGTACGATTAAAGGGGATAAATATGGCAGACAGCAAGTAGATACGGTAGGCAAGGGAGAGGGTTATTTGATAACAAAAGGCAAAAAAGTTAGCATAACGTGGAGCAAGGATTCCAGAACTTCTCCTACTGTTTACAAGCATAAAGATGGTTCCGGAATAAAGCTTAATAAAGGACAGACATGGATACAGATTGTACCTTTATCCGGGAAGGTTGAAATAAAGCCCTGACACAGTGTATAATATGGTTAACATAAAAAATTAATAAAATACGGAGGACAGCTTTGTGTTGACAGACGAACTATATAAAAGTATATTTAATGATTTTGCAATATATTTTTGGGAAGCGGCAAATATTCTTATTGCCTTTGCTTTATTGGTGAAAATTCCTTTAAAAAAATTATTTAAAGGTGCAGCCTCATATTTTTTTATATTACTATATCCGCTGCTTGCGCTTTATTTTTGCACATTCCATACAACAATAGCTTTTCTGCTTCTTGCATTGTTTTGCATAATATATTTTATTATTGTATATAATATTCCCGTTTACGCCGTTTCAATGGCTGTCAGCTGTATAGTTTCAGTAATAATAGGCATGGAGATTATAGTGAGCTTTATTGCTTCGATTGTTTTTATGACAGATAATCTTACTGCTGTTTTGGCTAATCAGGATATATTAATGATTTACAATATTATATCCAGAACCGTGCAAACAATCGCAGTAGTGATTCTGGGCAAAAAACTTAAAAGCATTCCTTCTTTTACATTTCTTTTTTCTTCAGACAGAAAATATTCGTTGTTTTCTTATATAATTTTGCAGACAGGTGTATTTTCACTAATAATATCGAGTTTTCTTATTTTGCAGAAGAAAAAGACTTACACAAAACATGATGATTTCCTTTTTCCTTTAATATGTACAATATTTTTTGTATTGCTTGTAATTGATTACATGGAGAGGGAAAAATATATTGAAGACAGATCAAAACTTAACGTACAAAGACAGCATTCAAGGAATATGGAGCAGGCAGTGGATATTCTGAGAAGAGAAAGGCATGAATTTGTAAACCACTTGAATGTTATATGTGCAATGCTTTCAAGCGATGCTGAAAACAAGGAAATAAAGATAAAAGAATATATGAACAAAATTTTAGGCAACATGAGCAAATCTTGTGTTTTTTATAATAGCGGCAATGTATTTGTTGATGGGCTTCTTACAATAAAAAACAGTGTTGCGCATGACAAGAATATTAGATTTGATGTAAGCTTTGATGCGGGTTTTGACACTATTAAAGTGGATGACACTGATATAATAAGTATAGTGGGCAATTTAATTGATAATGCGATAGAAGCGGTAGAGCAAAAGTTGCCGGCAGGAGAAGGTATTGTTTCGATATACACATTTAGTATAGATCAGTTCTTTTTTATTTCCGTGACTGATAATGCCGGACCCATAGACGAGGATGTGAAAAAGAAAATGTTTGAAGATAAGTTTACAACAAAGAAAAATAATAACTCAGTACAAAGAGGATCAGGATTATATATTGTCAAATTTCTTGTTTCACGTTATGGTGGAGAAATAGTAGTTCAGTGTGAAGATGTATATACTGAATTTATAGTAAAAATACCTATGCATGAAGCAAGTTGAAAAAATTTTTGTTGTTGCTTAAAATCTAAAATGGTGGTAAAATATTTTTTGCCGATGTAACGGGGTGTAGCTCAGGTGGTTGAGCGCTTGGTTCGGGACCAAGAGGCCGCAGGTTCAAGTCCTGTCACTCCGACCAGTAAATATAAAGGGCTTGCTGAATAATCAGCAGGTCTTTTTTATTTTATTATTATAAACAATTCAGTTTATACTAAATTACCTTAATTCCAATATCTCATTTTATTTCAATAAGGCTTCACATTTTAACTTAAACAGCAACAGAAGTCGCCCACTCCTGTAAGTGGGTGATGAATGTTGTTTGATAAATTCTTCCTTTATGATATAATCAGTATTATAGGAAGGAGGTGTAACTTTGCTAAAGGCTTATAAATAC
>Ga0308398_1001661_pt1 | contig 11598 bp, 17 predicted proteins | sample Hotspr20SampleT9_FD_202360 | JGI IMG/M metagenome (GOLD analysis project Ga0308398, IMG submission 202360) | Hot spring phototrophic mat microbial communities from Mushroom Spring, Yellowstone National Park, Wyoming, United States - 20051001_T9 ...
AACCAGCGCATGCCCGACCCGGCAGTGGTTTGCGCCCAGTTCGTCAAGGCGCTGCATCTGCAGGACGATCCAGAGGCGGCATCGCAGTTGATCCGGCTGGCCGAGGCAGCGCGCCAGATGCGCTTCGGTCCGACCTACTGCGCAGCCAGCACACCAGATTTGTCCCACAGACGGGGGAAATCGCCAAGGTGAAGCAGTGGCTTAACGAGACGGGCCTGCTGACGCTGACCAGGCGGGGCGGCGTGGGCAAAACGCGCCTGTGGTGCAGGCTGCCTCATAGGTGTTATCAGCGTTTCCCGGTGGCGTGTGGATTGTTCTGCTGGCTTCTGTCAGGATGGCGCACAGGCGCTCGGCGCGGTGGCCTTGGCGATCTGCATGCTATCCGAAGGTACGGTCACCGTGGAGGCTCTGGGCGATCGGCTGCGCGACGACCGACTAATGCTGATCGTCATGGACACCCGCGAGCACCTGACCAGCGCCTGCGTCACGCTGGCAGTGAGGTTGGCGCAAACGTCACATGAAACTCTTCATCGAGCGCGCCATGGCTGTCCACCCCAAATTCGCGCTAGACAAAGCAGATGAGGCATCGCTGATCCAGATTTGTCAGCAACTGGACAAGTTGTCGCTGGCCATCGAGCTGGCGGCAGCGCGCCTGCGGGTGCTCTCGCTGGAATAGATCGCTGCGCAGCTAGATGATCGCTTCAGCTTGCTAACCGGTGGCAATCGCCTAGTGACGCTAACGCTGCTCACCATGACGAAATGGGGCTATGACTTCCTCTCCTTGTGCCGAGGCGATAGAGCGCGTGGCCAGCGCGCAGTTCATGGCTCGATCGGGGCGAGGATAGTCAGGTTGGTGAGGGCAGCGCGCGGCGGCGATGGGGGCCGGCTCATCCTCGGCTGACAGGGCTGCGGCAAATTGGCGAACGGCGTCGTCGAGGGCAGCCAAGTCGGCTGGCGAGCGAGTGGCTAGGGTGCGAGCTGAGAAGACAGGTAGGATGCTGACGCCTTCTGCCTGGTGCTCTCGCTTTCCTCCTGCGCATGTGCGATGCTGGCCGCGCAAACGTCTTCAGCAACATCGCGCCACACCGCGTATCCGATGCCGAGGCTGGGATATCCGCACCACCGGTCGTCCTTCACCTCCCCTGCTACTGCGTCGCACGGCAGGCGGCGGTTGATGGCGACGCTGCGCTTATATGGGAAGCTATACCCGTCGATCACCTTGCCGCCGGCGCGCTCTGCGGCGGCGACCTCGTCGGGGCTGAAGGCGTCGGCTGGCGCATACCAAGCATCGCCATTGGGTTTCTTGCCGTTGTCGCTGAAGTGCCGGGCTGCGTCACCCAGCGCTTCGAGCGAACTGCCCGGCATCCATAGCAGCTTACACGGCTGGATGTGCTTTTCGGCATCTTTACGCGCAGCCTCCATCATGATGCTGGCCGCGCACACGGCTTCGGCGACCTCGCGCCGCAGCGCGTAGCCTTCGTGGCCGTAATAATACCCGCACCACCAGTCGACCGCTACTTTCCCTGGCGCGATGATGCGCGGTGAGCGACGGTTGATGAAGACGGCTTCGGGATAGTAGAACGCGTGTCCCTTCACCACCTCGCCGCCCGCGTCTAGCGCAGCGGCCAGCTCGGCCTGGTCAAAGTCGCTCACCGGCGTTAGCAGCAGATCGCCGTCTGGTGACTTGCCGTCGAAGCCGTCCTCGAAGTAACCGGCGGCGTCGTCGCCGATGTCTTCAAGCGAATCGCTGTTCGGCATCCATAGCAGCTTACACGGCCGGATGTGCTTGGCAATGTCGCTAATGTCGACGGGCAGCGCGCGTATTGCGTTGTAGATCTCTTTGCGGAGCATCTTCGCGTGCACTTGCTGGAATGCGTTCAGGTAACGGGCCCTGGCCTTTTCCGGATCGTCGGTCTCCGGCAGACCCTCACGCTTGATGATACGCCGGGCGAGCGCGATGGGATCAATTTCGAAAATTCGCAAATTGGCGGCGCGCAGGCGCTCGCGTGCGTAGGCGCGTACAAATTTGTCGTATTTAGCTCGATCTGAACGCGACTTAGACAGGTAGTACATATCTTTCCCCTTTTTGTGAAGTTCAGTAGCCCATATACGTCGCAACAGTAGGCGACCTGCTTAGTTGGTGCATGCTTTGTCTGCCGCAAACCAATGAACTCTGCGTCTCGGTGTAGAGAAAGAGTTTTTAACTGTACTCATGGCGCTTTCCATGTATAATATTATATCTTCATATTCCAACTCTCAGTCGTCGCTGTCATTCACGCTGGTGAGGATAGCGGCATGCGTTGGCGGGGGAGGCGGGAGGGGGCGCGCTGGCTTGTTCGGCGCGCGCTTGCAGCATAAGGATCTGCCGGGGGCTGACAACTAATGGAAATTTGATTATTATTTATTTTAACCATAAAACTCTCGAATTGAGATCGTCAACAGGGGAACAACTATATCACTGCCTGGCGGTGATTTCAAACTCTGATCGCCAATTGCCTACTGGGACAATCCGAGTAGAAGTGCTTCGCCAAGAGGTCACCTACGCCCGAGTGTCCTCCGCTGACCAGAAAGAGGATCAAGTTTGCTCAAGAACAAGGTTGAACAGAGGTTAAAGTGAATCGGCGAACGGAAAACGAAAGAAAATTCTTGTGGGATTTACAAGTGACTCGGATTGTCATCGCGATCGGCTGGCCCGGTTCCTTGCTGAAAGCGGCTCCGGCTGCTTCTGGGCGAGACGTTGTGGTCATAAAGGATGGGGAAGTGACAGACGACCTGGCGCAATATGGGCGTCAGTCGGCAGAGCGAGGGGAGTGCTGAAGGCAATGGGATGCAGGTGATATCCGCTTCGCGCTGGATCCCAGTCGGGATGCCTCCTGAGGGGGCATTTGGATATACTCAAGGTCAAGCACCAGATAGAGCGCGCAGCCCGGCTAGGCTTTCGCTTTCATCAGCAGCAAGTTGACCGATCCAGAGAGCAAGAACCGATAGCGCCCTGGATACACATCAACGGCGCGCTTGACGCTCATGAGCAACTCTCTGCACCTCATCCACCACAACCTCATATGCGCTGGCCTACAGGATGCTCATGGGCTTGGATCAGCGTATCGAGGTCTTCCATGACGTAATGGCTCAGCCCGTTGTAGGAGCGTGCTCTTGCTCACCTGTCGTGCGCGATAAGCACGACTATAGGGTGTGTCTCGCAGGCAGCTTATCGCAGCGGCGTCAGCTAGCGTTGACAATAAAATAGTTCGCCTGAATGAAGTCTATTCACGACTTGAAAAATAACGCTGACCCGGTGCGCGACAAGCCACGCCATTCAAGGATAGCGCGGACGGCGGAGCTAACCCAAAGCGGCCTACTAGGAGAGACGAGCAGCGGTTGCGCACTTGAACCCACCGAGACGACTATGCATATGCGTAGCGTGGTAGGAATTAGGCTGGGGAGAATGTCAAAGTAATGTTTGTACAAAGGTGCCAAAACGTGAGCGTGTCGGCCACCAGCCGCGAGCCGTTGAACGTGCTTGGCGAGACGACGTGGCAAGTGCCCCCGATGTGCTGCGAGAAAGCCATGCAACTCTTCATCGAGCACGCCATGGCTGTCCACCCCAAATTCGCGCTAGACAAAGCAGATGAGGCATCGCTGATCCAGATTTGTCAGCAACTGGACAAGTTGTCGCTGGTCATCGAGCTGGCGGCAGCGCGCCTGCGGGTGCTCTCGCTGGAACAGATCGCTGCGCAGCTGGATGATCGCTTCAGATTGCTGACCGACGGCAATCGCATGGTATTGCCAAAGTAACAGACGCTGCGTGCCATGATGGACCGGAGCTATGACTTGCCTTCCCAGGCCAAGCAGGGATTGCTGCGCCGGCTGTTCATCTTCATTGCCGATTGGACGCTGGAACTGGATGAGGCAGTATGCGCATGGGAGCCGGAGCAGGCCGCAGCACAGCCGCGCGACGACCGTGCCCATCTGCGCTGGGAGGATGTGCTCACACACCTGGTGAACAAATCGCTGGTGATCGTGGACGAGCACGGGGCACAGCCGCGTTGCAGCCCCTCGAACACCATCCGGCAATATGCCCAAGAGAAACTGGTTTAAGCAGGTGAGTTCGACCAGGTGTATCGTCGCTACCTGGAGTATCTGCCTTTCGTGGCGCAGAACGACGCGTTGCTGGCTGCGTGGAAACGCCCACGCAAGCATCAATCCCGGCTCGCGTCGCCGTGTCAGATTGCTTGATCGCCTCTCAGAGCTGCTTCTCAATCGCCAGCCCATCTTCGCCGTTGTGGTAATAGCGCCCGTAGGTGCTGATCCAGCGGTAGCCACAGCGCTGGTAATGACGCGTGCGTTGCTCAGGCACACTGTCAGCCTGATGTGCGACGCGCTGCATTGCACGCGCGATGGCCTTCACGAACAGCGCCTCATGCCCGCCACTCTCGGCAGCGGTGCGCAGGTCGCGCACTAGTGCTTCAGGGCACCTGATGGAGACCTCGACCAATTGACCTTGCCAGCGGTCGTTGTCGATGTAGGCGGAGATGGCAGCCCGCGCGACTGCGCTGATCGTGGCGCGGTGGGTGCGGCTGGCGATGGCTTGTGCAGCCTGTGGGGTGAGGCGGACGGAGAGCGTGGTGCCTGGCGGTGGCAGGGGAGCAGGGATGGCTGGCTTGGCGGTGAAATAGTGCTCCAGGGCGGCAAGGATGACCCCGGACACGCTGGTTCCCTCGGCCTGGGTGCGCTGGCGGAGGGCAGCGCACATGTCTTCGGGGAGGTGCAGGACTATTTTGCTGCGCACTGCAGGGCCAAGCGGATGATCGCGGCCTCGCTGGTGCGGTACCTAGCCGCCTGACGGCGTAGCTTGTCACGCATATCCTTTGTTATGCGCACGAAGTAATTGTGATTGTTTGGCCCGACCGCGGTGCTCGGGGCGCGTTTGAGCGGCGGGGGCGCAGCGTGATAAGCGCGCAGGGCGCAGCGGATTAAGCGCTCGAGGTTGCCGCGGGCGCGCAGGGCAGCGCGCTGATCTGGGGCGAGGCGGACGGAGAGCGCAGCGCTGTCGTCCTCAGCGTCCTTGTCCTCCTGTGGGTTGGACTCTGACAGATAGGCGTCCACCGCCTCGCGGACAATTTCCGAGATCGTCCGTCCTTCCTGCTCAGCGCGTTGGCGCACCCAGGCGGCGATCTCGGCGGGCACGCGGACGCGTATGGTTTCGCTGTAGCGCATAGCGCTGTAATGGTACTACATCTGTTGACATGTAGCGAATTCGCTACAAGTGCGGTATGACGATGGTAAGGAGGTGCAGCAATGATTACCCAACCCCGTGCTACCACCCCACCTCGCCCCATGCCCGCGGCCAACCCGTCGCGTAATTCTGCCCACCCTGTGCAGACGGACAGCGATTCAAATTCCCTCACCCCACCCCAGCGGATTTTGTCATTTATGGAGATCGCTCAACTGCGCCGACCAGCAGCAGCCAGCGCTTACCTACTGCTCATCATCGTGTCTCCCTTCTAGGAGCGCCTCGAGCGCTTCGAGCGCCCGCAGGAACGCTTCTCCGCCTGGCTCGCTGCGCCAGGCGTGCACCACGGCGCGCGCGGCGACTTCGATTTGGCTCTTGCGCCCGCCGCGTTGGGCGTTGCGGCGGGCGGCCTCAGCCTTGGCGGGGGTGCGCGCGCGCCCGCCGCGCGAACCAAGCAGAGCGGCGGCCTCTCTTAACTCGTCTGACATAGCGCCCTCAGCGGCGGCCAGTCCTCCCCCACCTCGATACAGAGGGTCGAGGGGGTGTAGAGTGTGCGCGAGAAGCGCCCGCGCTGGAAGTGGGTCTTTAGGTAGGGCTCGCCTACCAATACTGGCGGCTCGTCGCCTGGCACAACTCTGATCGGGGTACTCCAGGTGACGCCCGCTGTGTGCTCTGAGCGCCCGATGCGGATCGTGGAGTAATACCCCCAGGCGGCGGCGCGCACCATCCGGCGCACCTCTATCGACTTTTCGACTAGCTCGCGGGCGGTCAGTCCCTCCCGCGGCATAACCTGCATGGAACGCGCCCACCGCAGGATTTCGCGGATCTGGGGATAGCCGGCCTGGTGGCTGGCAAGGATCAGGCCGGCGGCGTCGTGCAGGGAGGGGACCTCACCGATCACGAGGGCGCAGGTAGTGCGCCACCCCTTTGTCCCGATCTCCGTTTCGGCATCGGGATCGGGGACAACCATGAACAGGCGGCAATCGTCCTCCATGTAGCGCCATGCCTCGCAGACCGTTGAGGCATAGACGCCCTGCTTTCCCTCGAGCGAGGCTGTGCGCAGACTGTAGGTCAGCCTGCCGAGGGATGCGGCGTAGACCTCGTCCCATTTAGTGTTGCGTTGTGGGGAATACAGCCCGTCGTCGGCTACCCTCAACGACTTGAACGCGATGTAGCTCATCATCGCGTTCCTCCTTTCCTGTCCGGTGCGGGGACAGGAACCGGCACCGGGGCAACGGGCGAGGGCTTGGGCAGCTTGACGGGGATTGGGCGCGGCAGCTTGGTCACGCGCCGCACGACTTTTCCGATGTTCATCTTTGACCTCCTTCGCCCCTGATTATAACCCAAGCGCTTAGGTTTGTCAATAGCGCTTCGGTTTGTCAACCCCCCTCGTCATATTCCACCTCCCATTCGCCCGCACTGGTGGGGATGGCGGCGTGCGTTGGCGGGGGCGGGACGGGCGGTGGGACGGGGGGGTCGAGCGGCAGCGCGCTGGCCCGCTCGGCGCGCGCTTGCAGCATGCGATGCGCTTCGCCGATGTGGGCGCGCAGCTGGTCGATCATGGCGGCCTGCTGGCGGGCGATCAGGATCAGGCCGGTCATGGCGCTGAGCGCGATCAAGAATCCGCCGGCGAGCAGGCCGACCAGGAAGCTGCGCGTCTCGGCAGCCAGGCTGAGGATGGTTTGCCAGGCGATCCAGCCGACCAGGATCAGGGCGGCGATGATGACCAATGTCCAGTTCACGCGGCGCATGTTAGACGTTCTCGCAGTCGCTTGATCACGGTGGTGGCTGTCCCTCCCGTGTAGCCGAAGATAGTCCTCTCCAGCTCACGGTTGGAGGCGTCCGGGTTTTTATCCAGGATTTCCTTCACTTTTCTCAGCAGCTCATCCTCAAGCGGAGGCGGAGTGAGCTTTTCTTGCTGTTTTTGGGGCGCAGGGGGCGCAGACAGGAACGCGGCCCGCAGCGGGGCGGGGGCGCGCTTGAGCGCGGCGATGTGTTCTGGGCGGGTGAGGGCGACTTGCATTCGGCGCGCGCCGGTGTCGTCCACCAGCAGGAAGTCGCCGTGACCGAGCAGGCGGTGGGCGTCGCAGCCGTCGCGTCCGCAGGCGATGGCGCTGGCCTGGGCTGAGTCCACGCGCCCGACCAGGCGAGCGCGCAGGTTGGCGCGGATGAAGGGGCTGCCGAGGGTTTCGCGGCTGGCGTATTGGGTGGCGAGCGACGCCGGCCACCCGTCCCAATTGGGTGATGGCGGCCAGCGCGTTCCGGGCTCGCTCGGCGTCGTCGCGGGCGAAGAACAGGCTGGCCATCTCGTCGACCACGACCAGCAGGTGCGGGCTATTGCGCCGCTCGGCGTTGCGTTGGCGGACAAGGTCGGCGGCCCATTCCAGGGCGCGGAGGGCGGCAGCGAGGTCGGCGCGCACGACGGGGACGGCCAGGTGATCTGAGCCATCCCAGGCTTCGTGGATGCGGTTGCCTGCCGGGTCAATCAGCAGCAGGCTGGCCTGAGCGAACGGGCTTTTGCTGGCGATCTGGTAGAGGATGGTGTGGATGGCCTCGGTTTTGTCCCCGCCGATGGCGGCGACGAGCAGGAGGAGGATGTGAGCAGGGGAGGTGAAGTCGAGCACGGCGTCGCCATGTCCGCTGGTGAATCGTCCGATGGCTACGCGCAGCCCGGAGCGCTTTGGTCCGGTCAGCAGGCGTTGGCGGCGCGGGGCGCGGGCCTGGGCGATCACCATGCCGGTGGTCTCGTCCTGGCTGATGGTGACGCTGGCGACTACGAGTCGGGCGAGGTCGTCCTGGCGCGCTTTGATCTCGCGGACGGTGATGCGCGGCGAGAAGGCCAGGGCGTAGCAAGCGACTGCGCCGACTTGCCAGGCGTGGGTGATTTGCACGGGGACGCCGAGGGCGGCGCTGGCGTTGGCGATGCGGTAGGTGATGGCGTCATTCATCGCATTTATCCTCCACGATCTGAACGATGGTGGTTTTGCGCCTGGTGATGGCGCGGGCGAGGGCGAAAAGGCCGTCGATCAGCGGGCCGGCGATGGCGAGGATGAAGAGGGCGGTGGCGATGGCGAGCGGGAGCAGGTCTGCGATCTGGATGTTGCGCGCGGCGCGCTGGCGCAGTTCGGCTTCGCGGGTGGCCTGGGCGCTGAGGGCGATAGAGAGCGTGGCCAGCGCGCGGTTCATGGCTCGGTCAGGGCGAAGATGGCTAAGTCGGTGAAGGCAGCGCGCGCGGCAGCGTCGGGGGCCGGCTCATCCTCGGCTGGCAGAACTGCGGCGAGTTGGCAGACGACGTCGTCAAGGGCGGCCAATTCGGTTGGCGAGCGGGCGGCCAGGGCGCGCGCGGCGATGGCGATGCGTTGTGGGCGCAGGGCATCGTCAGCGAGGTGCAGCAGCTTGAGCACCCACATCAGCTCGTTGGCGCGATCTGCCAAAGCGCGCAGGATGCTGACGCCTTATGTCTGGTGTTCCCGTTCTGCGCGGTCGAGCGCGTTGCGTTCATGTTGGCGCAGGCGGATATAAGACGGCGACATGCGCGGATTGCACTACATCCGTGCATGTCGCTCCACGTGACGCGGAGGCGGTTGCTCAGTCTTCCTCTTCCTCCTTCGCCAGCGCGATACTGGCGGCGCACACGGCGGTGGCGACGTTGCGGTCGAGCGCGTAGCCGACATTGTGTATTTGGTACCCGCACCAGCCACGCAGCGCCACTGCGCCGGGTTCGAAGATATGTGACATGCGACGATCGATGACAACGCCGCATGGGTAGTCAAACTCGTACCCGTCGATCACCTTGCCGCCGGCGCGCTCAGCGGCGGCGAGCTCGTCTTGGGTGAAGACGTTAGCGGGTGCAAGCCAGGCGTCGCCATCCGGATTGTCCCCGTTGTCGCCGAAGTGCCCGGCTGCATCGCCGAGCGCCTCGAGCGAGTTGGCATTCGGCATCCAGAGCAGACGAACCGGTTGGATGTGCTCGTCTATGTCGCCGATGTTGTACTCATCGATTGCTTCATCGATCGCATCTCGGAGCATCTCCGCGTGCGTCCGGCGGAAGGCGTCTATGTAACGCGCTCTGGCTTCAGCGGGGTCGTCACTTTTTGGCAGACCTCCGAGTTTAATACAGTAGCGAGCTAATTTGTCAGGGTTAATCTGCCAAACTGGAACCTCGGCGGCGCGCATAGTTTCGTACGCGTAAATACGCACGGATTCGTCGTAGTTGATTCGATCTGAAAGCGAACTCGACAGGTAATACATATCTTCCTCCTTTGTTATGCCTGCGGCGTGTTCAGCGCCGCCGGCGACAATCCAACCAACTGATCCTCTTACCTTGCGCGAGAGCGCACACAACGACGGCGACATCAAACCACAGCGCATACGCGACGCCACGCCTGGCATCGCCGCACCAGTCGTGGAGTCGCATGTCCCATGGCCGGACGACGCGCTAGGGATAGTCGAATTCATATCCCCACAGCAATTCGCCGCCCGCTTCGAGAGCCGCGGCGATCTGGTTGTCGTCAAACGCTTATGCCGGCGCTAGCAGCTCGTCGCCGTCTATTTCGTCAGCACTGAGCCCATTACTCAGCTCAGTAGCGCGTATATGTCGCAACGAAATACTCGTAGTCCTCGTCGATCAGCTGCAACTTGCCTTTCATGTTCGGGTCCGCCACCCGGTACGCGAGTTTGCAGATCAGGATTGTCGCCTGATCAGCTAGCTGCGTAATTAACCTGAATCGGAACACCGGAGACGCGCTCGATGTGCTGAGCGGTCTCCGGGTAATCAACGTAGCTTTGCAGGTCACCGCGCTGATAAGCGTCGGCGACCAGCTTAGCGAATTCGCCACGACTCACTCGTCTAAGTACGTAGACGCCCTCATCGGGCATCATGGCGGAATTCAACAACACTGTTGTCATTCCTTACCCTCCTTCGCCCGCGCGATGCTGGCCGCGCAAACAGCTTCGGCAACCTTGCGTCGCCCCGCATAGCCGATGCTGAGGGCGGAATATCCGCACCATCTGTCGTTTGCCACTTCCCCTGCTACTGCGGTGCACGGTAGGTAGCGGTTGATGACAACGCCGCGCTGGTACGGGAAGCTGTACCCGTCGATCACCTTTCCGCCGGCGGCGAGGGCGGCGTCAAGCTCGTCTCCGCTAAATGCGTAGATGGGCGCGTACCGAGCATTGCCGTCGGGTTCCTTACCGTTGTCGGTGAAGCACTCGGCTGCGTCGCCGAGCGCTGCAAGCGAACCGCTCGGCATCCACAGCAGCTGTGTAGGCCGGATTTGCTTTTCAGCATCATTACGCACCGCCTTCATCATGATGCTGGCCGCGCACACGGCTTCGGCAACCTCGCGCCGCAGCGCGTAGCCGACTGAGGCGTAAAAATACGCGCACCACCCGCCAACCGCTACTTTCCCTGGCGCGATGATGCGTGGCGAGCGACGCCTAATCACAACAGCATCTGGATAGTGGAACTCGTATCCCTCTACCACCTCGCCGCCTGCTTCGAGGGCAGCGGCGAGCTCGTTGGGGCTGCACATGTTTGCCGGTATTAGCAGCAGATCGCCGTCTGGCTCCTTGCCACCGTCGCCGTCCTCGAAGTAACCGGCGGCGTCGCCGAGTTTCTCGAGTGACTCGCCATCCGGCATCCATAGCAGCTTACACGGCTGGATGCGCTTGGCGATGTCGCCGGGCAGCGCGTTGGCGATCGCATCGCGGAGCGTCTCCGCGTGTACGCTGCGGAATGTGTTCAGGTAGCGGGCCTCCGCCTCTTTGGGGTTGTCGCTGGCGGGGAGGCCTTCGAGTTCGATTATGCGCCGAGCTAACTTGTCAGGATTGATTTGCCAAATCGGTGTTTCGGTGGCGGCGCTGCGCAGGCACTCGCGTGCCCGGTCTGCAAGGGATAGGGAATACATGCTCACCTCCTTACTCCGGACTATACCACAGATGTTTACATGCGCAAGAAAAAGGGCACATTCATGGACAGGGACAGGACAAGGTAGTACATATCTTCCTCCTTTGTTATGCCGCCTGCGGCGTGTTCAGCGCTGCCGTGCTTGCCATTACTGGCCTGGCCAACATCGTCGGCATCTTTAGCCAGGCTGGGACATCCGAGGCATACAGCGACGCTCGGCGCAAGGTTCTTGATGATCCCGCTGGCATGAGCGCTAGCCTGATATTTCGCTGTGCCATCAGCGTTCGCCGTGATCGTGACCAAGGAAGCACTGAGCTGGCACAGCTTGCTATAGCGTGCCGCGGGAGGAAATAGATTTCGTGCTGGTTAAGCTGCACAGCCGGCTCGGGGCGCGCCAGGTGCACGCCGGGGTCAGCAAGCGCATCGTGCATTACAGCTGGTTCGACCCAACTGACCC
>Ga0308398_1001667_pt1 | contig 11587 bp, 14 predicted proteins | sample Hotspr20SampleT9_FD_202360 | JGI IMG/M metagenome (GOLD analysis project Ga0308398, IMG submission 202360) | Hot spring phototrophic mat microbial communities from Mushroom Spring, Yellowstone National Park, Wyoming, United States - 20051001_T9 ...
CCTGCGGCTAGCTGGCCAACCGCCGCAAGCCGTTCCTGTCTACGATCCAGAGTCCCTCTGGCAGGTTAGCCACTACTTGTTCCAGTCTCTTTTTCTCGATGCCCAGGCGGTATTCCAGTGCCTGTAGCATCAAGGTGGTGTGCTGGGCAGCAATAAGGAACAGATGCCGTTCACGATCCTGAAATTTTTGTTTTCCCTGGGCGGCAAAAAACAGGTATCCCTTGTGAGAGTACAGATCTCCCTTCTGCTCAAAAGGTTCCACATACAGCTCACCAAAAAGTCGGGCCGAGGGATCCTCCCTTTCCGGCGGAAAAACCCCGTTCGTTCAATGTAAAAAAAACCTCTGGTTTCAGGAAAACCTGATTATCGGTGGCCGAAAGAACATAATCTTCGATTTTTTCCCGGAACCTGCCGTCGAACTCCTCTGAAACGGGAGATCCATAGTAGAGAAAGACTACCGGGGAGGATTCCTGATGGAAATAGACGGCAGCTGCTGCAAAAGAGCTGGTTCTATGTAGGAGGGAAAAGAGAACGGTAAAAAGTTCCCGGTATCCTACGATGAAGGTAAGTTCCCTGGACAACTCTGCAAGGGTGTTCAGATCCTGGGTACGTTCTGTAACCTTCTGCTCCAACTCGATATTTATCTTTCTGGTTTTTTGGTAGAGGAGAGCGTTTTCCAACGAAATGGAAAGTTCGTGAGCAATCGTGGTGAGGAGGCGGGATGCCGAGGGATTGAAGGATTGTTTTTCGGTACTGAACAACGCGATGAGACCAAACAGCTTCGATTCCCGTTTGATGGGTACCGCCAGGAGGGACTTCCACCCCTCCTGAAGAGTTTCCGGGGGAAGACGGTTCGGTTCCAGGGATAGGTTGTCTATCCCAAGGGTATAATCGGACTGCGCGATTTGTCCCAGGATCGTTTCACCCAGTTTGATTGGTGTCAAATGCTTTTGTAACGTCGGGGAGACTCCCTGGCTACAGGAAAGTTGGAGAGTTTCCGAGGATTCATCGAATGGATAGAGGACTCCCCCAGAGGCTTGAAGCCTTTCGGTAAGAATCTGGAGAACCCCCGGCAAAACTTCCTCGAGGCGGAAAGACTTTCCGATGGTAGCTAACGCCTGGTTCAGCACGGAGAGTTCCCGGTTCGCTTGCAGGATCGACTCCTCCGCCTGTTTCAGGAAGGTTACGTCCCGCACGAAAAAACAGGTGTACGCCTCGTTCTTCCATCTCACGGGGAAGTGCGTAATCTGTAGGTGCTGGACCCCTTCGGCTGTTTCTCTCTTCACCTCCAGCAGGGAACTGTTTTGATTCTGCGACAAGATAGAAAGGGAACGATCCAGCTCTTTCGGAGTACGAGACAGTGCAATTTCCCTTGGGATACCGAAGATGCTTTCAGAACTTTTACTCCACTCGAGAATCCTTCCTTATCGATTAGAATGATTCCATCTTTGCTACCGGACAGGAAGGAATCAAGTAAAGCGTTCTTTTCGAGTAATTGAATCTCGTTCTCCTGGTTCCTTAGGGCAAGGCGTATCTGGTAATCCAGGGCAAGCTTTCCGAAGGGTTTCAGGATATACCCTGCGGGATTCGTTTGAATGGAGCGGGCGAAATGCTGCTCGTCGTTGAAGGCGGTGATGAAAATGTGGGGGACTTTCAGCTCGGGGGGCAGGGAGGCTACGAACTCGATTCCATCCACAGGCCCCCGCAGGCGGATATCCACCAGCAGGAGACTGGGCTTATCCGCAGGCGTATCCTGTAATGCTTGCAGGCTTTCCAACGCCTCCTGGGCGGAGGCCGTACACCCTACTACCCTGTAGCCGAGACTTTCCACGGTTCTTTTCAGGGCGTACTGCTGGAGAGAGTCGTCTTCTAGAATGAATATGTTCTTTTTCATTATATTGCTATCAAAAAATAATTTCCACCAGTTCAATATATAATTCCGCGGGAGTAATTTTTAATTCCTGGGCGGCATAATAATTATGGTTTTCTTGGAAAGCGGCCCTTGACGCAATCCAGAAACCATTGTACATGAAAGGGCAAAGTACCTATGCAATTTTTTGAAAGTCCGTTTTTTCGGAAGATCTTTCTTGTTCTGGCTCTCGTTGTCTTTGTCGGTTTTGGAACGTTGACCTTCTGGATTTCCTCCTCCGTTAAGGCATCCTTTCGGGAAACCCAGCTGAGTACACTGCAGGATGCTCTTCATCGGTACAGGATGGGGATACTGGGATGGCTATCGGAGAAGCAGAAGGATATCGAGGGGCTGGCGAGGGTGTATGAGTACTCCCCCCAGATGGATTCCTCCTTCCTAAGAGCTTTTCGGGAAACCATTCAGGAGTATGCGGAGATTCTTATCCTCGACGGACAGGGAAAACTCTTGTCCAATAGCGGATCGGTTCCGCTACAGATCGGCCTTGACCTATCCGACCGCGAGTATTTCCAGGTAGCCCGCAGGGGAAGCTCCTTTGTAAGCGGCTTTTTCCGGGGTCGTGGCCGGGGAATGGCTACGTTATCCATCAGTGCTCCGATCCGAAAAGAAGGAAAACCGGAAAAAGTGGTCGCCGGTTTCATTACCCTGGAAAAGTTCCTCGAACAGTTCAACCCGGAAGCCCCTCGGATCACAGGTACATCGGGGATCTTGTCTGTACATTTCGTCAATGCGAAAGGGCAGATCATCTCCCACCCCGAGTACAAAACTCGGTACCCCCTGGACCCGGACATCAAGGAAGATCCTTCCTTCCGTTCCGAATCAGAACCGGTGCGGCTCCTCCTGGAAAGAAAGGAAGGTGCCCTGGTGTATCGACACAAAGGAAAGGGGTTTTATAGTGCATACAGTTGGGTAGAGCCTATCCAGATCGGCCTGGTATTCGAAGCGGATCAGGAGGTACTGGAACGTCCCCTCACTAGACAGCTCCAATCTCTCATTCTATCCTCCTGCCTTGTCTTTGTTTTCCTGATTGGTGCTTTGCTTTTCGTCCTGTGGTTTCTCAGCCAGCCCCTAAACCAGTTGATTCAAGCGATGGAGAAGATCATCCATGAGGGCCCGAAGGGAGAGGTCGTTTTCAAAAAAACCGGAAGCCATGTAGATCGACTGGTAGATACCTTCAAGGAATTACAGCAGGCAGTAGACCAGCGGGAAACCCAATTGAAAGATAAGGCTGCCCGGGATTCCCTTACCGGCTTGTACAACCATGGGATGCTTAAGGATCTTTTGCAGAAAGAGTACCAACGGAGGAAACGCTCGGGAAAGCCTCTCTGCTTCCTGATGATCGATATCGATCACTTCAAGAATATCAACGATAACTATGGGCACGCGGTGGGAGATCAGGTGCTTCAGGAAGTAGGCCGGATCCTGGGGTCTTGCGTTCGGGCAGGGGACATCGTAGCTCGCTACGGGGGGGAGGAGTTCGCCATCCTCGTGGATAGTGATCAGCCCGAGGTGTCCCTGAGTCTGGCTGAACGGATCCGCAGCCGGATAGAGTCCCATCCCTTTATCGTGAAGGGGGAAAAGCTCCCCCTAACCGTCAGTGTGGGGTGGGTATGCCTCAAGACCGACAAGGTTCCCGATTCCAGGGCCATCGTAAAAGAGGCGGACGATGAACTGTACCGGGCAAAAGAAGCGGGCAGGAATCGGGTTAGCGGTCATGCCTGGGTATGAACCTCAGTTCTACTGCAAGTTCCCTAGGAGTGGGGGAAGCTCGGTTAAAGATCGAATCTCGTAATCTCCCCTTGCCCCCTCATCCTTGAACACCGCTACCGTTCGGATCCCCAAGGCTTTAGCTCCCTCTAACTCATGGGTTGCATGCCCTACGAATAGAGTCTGTTCGGGGGAAGCCTTTCCCTCCTTTAGGGCGATCCGATAGATAGAGGGATCCGGTTTAGCCATTGCGGAGTGTGCGACGGCCCGCAGGTGCTGCCACTCTTCGGGGGAGGGTTGCCTGGTAAAGCCTGCCTCCTGGAGGAGACTTTTAGCGTATCCTTTGATCGACACCTTCCGGGTATAGAGAACGTCACTCGCATCGAAGAGAATCAGCGTAATCATGGGGTATCCCCATTTCTGGGAACCAGGGAAAGAACTTCCGACAGGCTCTGGATCACCAGGTCTGGGGCTTCCCGATCTTCGGGACTGTCGGAGATCGAAGTAAAGAAGGATCGGATCTGGATCGCTTTCTTGAAACCTGCTCGCCGGGCTCCGGCCACATCCCGGGAAAGGGTATCCCCGATGTAGATTGCCTCGGCGGGAGACATTTTCAGGAGTTCGACGGCTTTCAGGAAAATGGCAGGGTTGGGTTTCCGTATTCCAAAGGTGGAGCTTGTGAGTACTACATCGAAGTAGTGCTCGATGCCACATGTTTTTAGCCTGTGGGGAACGAGGGAACGGCTCATGATATTGGATATTACCCCTAGTTTGAGGGACCCTTTTTTCAATGCTTCGAGTACGGTCGGGGTCTCGGGTCGTAGCTCCCGGTAGAAAAACCGCGATTCATAGTGGAAGGCCAGGGTTTCCCAGAAATCTACAGGTATATCCGCCGGAATGGGGATTCCCTTCAGAACGAAGGTACGGAAGACCCCTTCGGGATCCATTTCCCGCTGGCGGGTTTCCCGCCAGGTTTTATAGTGGGCCATTCCCTTGGTTAGGCGGGTATAGAGGTTTTCTTCGGTGAGATCGGGGCAATCAATCCGCTCTTTTAACAGTTTCAGGAACTCTTTCAGGGCAGTTCTCTGTATCGTTTCATCGAACCAGACATCTTCCAGGGTTCCCCCGAGGTCGAACAGAACAGCACGAATCGGCAGATCACTCATAAATCACGTTCCCCATTCTTCCTTTCGGATCAGCCCTAGTCGGTGTAGCACTTCCCCATGCCCCACATCTTCCCCACTAGATCACGCCCTGCTTCCACGAGGCAGATGGTATGGATCCCCAGTCTCTGGAGACGCATCTGGAGAAGCTCCACGAGGATTCGGGAATGCCCGATTCCGAAGAGGAACAGGTTCTTCCCTTCCAGCAGGATCTGTACAGCTCTATCGAAGTTTTCCAAAGGAACGGTGTTAAGGATTTCTGCCAGATAGTGGGTTTCCATATATAAAGATAGTTGATAGGGAATCCTCTCATCCTGTACACTCCCCCCATGACAACCGTATATTTTTATGAATTGAAAGACCGTAGCACCCTGGAAGAGCGGATCCAGGGAACCCGTGCGATCCTGGAGGCTTCCGGCTTTGATGCGATCCTGTCGAAGAAGGACAAGGTAGCGGTAAAAACCCATGTGGGTGAGAAAAAGAACACCACCCATGTAGCGCCCCAGATCGTAAAGGTTGTGGTGGAACGGATCAAACGCACCGGGGCTTCCCCCTTCCTAACGGAAACCTCCACCCTCTACAAAGGGGAACGCTCCAATGCGATCGACCACCTGAACCATGCTTATGCCCATGGGTTCGGGTACGACAAGGTGGGTGCGCCCTTCATCATGGCAGACGGGTTGTTCGGAAACTCGGAAGTGGCGGTGAAGATCCCGGGGAAGATCTTTTCCTCTGTACTGATCGCCCGGGATGTGGTGTATGCCGATGCCCTCGTGGCTATCTCCCATCCCACAGGGCATATCGGGGAAGGCCTGGGAGCCTGCATCAAGAATATCGGGATGGGACTTGCCAGCCGGAAGGGGAAACTCCGGATGCATTCCACCATGAAGCCCCGCATCAAGGGAGGAAGCTGTACCTTCTGCCGGCAGTGTATCATATGGTGTCCCGAAGGGGCCATCATCGAGAAGGATGGAAAAGCTTTTATTATAGAAGAAAAATGCATCGGGTGCGGGGAATGTCTCTCCGTCTGTCGGTTCGATGCGGTGGAATACAACTGGGGGGTAGAATCTGCGGAACTCCAGCGCAGGACCGTGGAACACGCCTTTGGGGTCACCATCGGAAAGAGGGGGAAACTCTTCTGTCTCAACTTTCTTACCGATATGACGAAGGAATGCGACTGCATGGCCAAGACACAGGAACCCATCCTGCCGGATGTAGGAATCCTCGCTTCGGTGGATCCCATTGCGATCGATCAGGCTACCCTGGATTTGACCCGGGAAAAAGCAGGGAAAGACTTGAGCACCGCAAGTTATCCCAACCTGGACGGCACGATTCAACTGGCTCATGGGGAATCGATCGGGATGGGGAGCCGGAAGTATACATTGGTGCGGGTGAACTAGCGTCCGACAAAAGGGGGAGGCAGGAGGCAAGGAGGGGGGCGAAGATTCGCTACCTTGCGTTTTTGCCTTGCAAAAACCCTTTTAGAGCGCTTATCCTCAAGAGGATGAGTAACGGAAAAAAGAAAGCCCTGGTGGTGGGGGCGGGGTTTGGGGGGCTTACGGTTTCTGCCCTGTTGGCCTACAGGGGGTGGGATGTAACGGTGGTGGAAAAGAACTCTACACCGGGAGGCCGGGCCAGAGTCTGGGAACAGGATGGGTACCTTTTCGACATGGGCCCCTCTTGGTACCTGATGCCCGAAGTGTTCGAGGCGTTCTTCCGCCTATTCGGGAAGGAGCGGAAGGATTACTACGAACTGGAGAAACTCGATCCCTATTATCAGGTCATCTTCGGAAGCGGGGAACGAGTGACCATTACCCCCCATCTGGAAGAAACGTACAGGACCTTCGAGTCCTTCGAATCCGGAGGAGCGAAGAGACTCCAGGAATATCTTTCCCAGGCTCGCTACAAGTACGAGGTGGCGATGCGGGAGTTCCTCTACCGGGATTACCGTTCGATATGGGATTTCCTCAACTGGAAACTACTGATCGAGGGAAGCCGATTGGGGGTATTCTCCTCCCTCGACCGATTCGTGGGGAAGTACTTCAAAGACCATCGGGCGAAAAAAATTCTAGAATACGCCATGGTGTTCCTGGGTGCCAGTCCCAAGAACACTCCGGGCTTGTACTCCATTATGTCCCACGTGGACATGAATCTGGGCGTGTATTACCCCAAAGGGGGGATCCACGCGATTGTCCGGGGACTGGTAAAGCTGTGCCAGGAGCAGGGGGTGCGATTCCTGTACGATACCGAGGTGAAATCCATCCTGGTACGGGAAGGAAAGGCGGTGGGAGTGCATACCGTACAGGGAGATCTGGAAGCGAACAAGGTCGTGGTGAACGCGGATTACTCCCATGCGGAACTGGATCTCCTTTCGGAAGAGTACCGAACCTACCCCAGGGCCTACTGGGAAAAGGCGGTGTGGGCGCCCAGTATGTTCATCGCGTACCTGGGTACCAGCCGCAAGATCCCTTCTCTATCCCACCACAACCTCTATTTTTCCGATGCCTGGGACAAACATTTCTATAGCATCTTTCAGGCACCCCGCTGGCCGGAGGATCCTTCCTTCTACCTGAGCTGTCCCTCCAAAACAGACCCCCACGCAGCCCCCCCTGACGGGGAAAACCTCTTTTTTCTCATTCCCGTGGCACCGGGGTTGCCGGACGCGGATGAGTTCCGGGAGTCCTATTTCCAGCGCATGCTGGAAAAAGCGGAAACCATTCTGGGAGAAAAGATCCAGCCCTACCTTCGGGTAAAGCGGCTCTATTCCCAAAGGGACTTTCTATCGGATTACCACGCCTTCAAAGGTACCGCGTTGGGTCTTTCCCACACCTTGCGCCAGACCGCTATCTTCCGACCCCCTCGCCGATCCCGCAAGGTGAAGGGACTCTACTACACGGGGCACTACCCCCACCCGGGGGTGGGAGTTCCCAGTGTGTTCATCTGTTCGGTCATCACCGCGGAGGGGATGGAAAAGGATCTGAACGAGGAGGCAGGCAGTGGCTGAACAACAGATGGTTCCCGAGAACCTGCGGGATCTACGGAAGGGGATTTTCCAGCGGGGGAGCAAAACCTACTTCAATTCGAGCCTCTTCTTCCCAAGGGAGGTGCGGGAACGGGTGTTTACCCTTTATGCCTTTGTGCGTAAGGCGGATGACTTTGTGGACATCCTTCCCCAGGATCGGGAGGGATTCTATCGGTTTCGCGACACCTACCATCGCGCCTTGCGGGGGGAACAGACGAAGGATCCCATCATCGATCCCTTTGTGGAGTTGAGCCGGGAATGCAGTTTCGATCCTGCCTGGACCGAGGCCTTCCTGGGAGCCATGGAAGCGGATCTCCGTAAGCGCACCTACGACACCCTGGAGGAGACAATCCAGTACATGTACGGCTCCGCGGAGGTGGTGGGTCTTTTCATGAGCCGGATTCTTGGTTTGCCCGACGAGGCCCAGACTCCTGCACGCATGTTGGGCCGGGCCATGCAGTACATCAACTTTTGCCGGGATCTGGCCGAGGATCGTGAGCTGGGTCGCAGGTACCTGCCCCTGCAAGGTGCCGATCCCCGGATCGTGGAAGAAGCCTACGCTCGCTCCCATCCGGAGGAGTTTGTCCAGTTTCTCCGGCATCACCTTTCCCTATACCGGGCGTGGCAGGCAGAAGCCATCTCCGGTTATCGATTCATCCCGTACCGGTATCTGATCCCCATCCGTACGGCCGCAGACATGTACTTCTGGACAGCGGACCAGATCGAGCGCGACCCCTTTGTGGTGTTCCAGCGAAAGGTAAAACCATCCCGCCTGCGAATCTTCCTTCGGATTCTGCGGAATACTGTAACGCCTGAGCAATTCAATAGGGCAGGGTAACATCCGATGCAGCGAGTTCCCCCCGACAGAACGGAGAGGCTCTTCGTCTCGATCCCTTTGCAACCGGAGGTGAAAGAGGCTCTCCTGAACGTACAAGGGTATCTTCCCACCTCTTTCTTCAAACCTTTAGGGAAGGAAAACCTCCATCTCACCCTCGCCTTTCTAGGGGATACTCCTGTGGAGGTTCTGCCTGCTTTGAAGGAGATTCTGGATGATATAGCAGGCCACACTCCGCCGTTCTCCTCAGAGCTTTCCGGCCTCGGAGCCTTTCCCAATCCGTGGGAACCCCGGGTGGTTTGGGTAGGGATCGATCTAGGAAGCGCGGAGGCGGCTCGGGTGAGCGATACCTTGCGGGCTCGTCTCAAGCAGGAAAAAGTCTCCTTCGATACCAAACCCTTCAGACCCCACATCACCCTGGCGTATTCCCGTAAGCACCTCTCCCGGCAGGAACTGCGGAAAGCCGGTGAACTGTTCTCGAAGCTTTTACGGGAAGTGAAGGGAGTGAGGCAGAGTATGCGTATGGAAGAAATCGCCCTTGTGAAGAGTGAACTGAGGCCCGAAGGGGCGATCCATACTCCCCTACATATAGCTCGGTTTGCAGGAGGTTGAGGGATGGAAAACACTCAAGATTTGAGGCCGGGAACCGCCATCGTGCTGGGGGTGAGTGCCTGCCTGTTGGGGCAGTCGGTCCGTTACGATGGGGGACACAAACACGATCGGTACATCACCGACACTCTGGGGAAGTTCTTTACTTTTGTACCCGTGTGCCCGGAGGTGGAATGCGGCCTTCCCATTCCCCGGGAGTCCATGCGGCTGGAAGGGGACCCGGATCAGCCCCGGCTGGTTACCACAAAGTCGAAAGTGGACAAGACCGAGCAGATGCGTTCCTACTGTCAGCGGAAGGTTGTGGAACTGGAGAAGGCGGATCTGTCGGGGTTCATCTTCAAGAAGGACTCTCCCAGTTCGGGATTGTTTCGGGTGAAAGTGTACCGGAACGGGGTGCCCGCGAAGAACGGAAGGGGGCTGTTTGCCCAGGCGGTGGTAGACCATTTCCCCCTCCTGCCGGTCGAAGAAGAGGGGAGGTTGAACGATCCGGACATCCGGGAAAACTTCCTGGAGCGGGTGTTCTCCTACTGGAGGTGGAAACAGTTCGTCAGGTCCCGTCCGAGCCTCGGTGGATTGGTCGAGTTTCACACCAAACACAAGCTGCTTCTCCTATCCCATTCCGTTACCACCTACAAAGAGTTGGGAGTGTTGGTGGCGCAGGGGAAGGGACTGAACCCGCAGGATCTCTTTCGACAGTATGAAGAAACCTTCATGAAAGCCTTGTCCCTCCAGGCCACGGTGAAAAAACATGCGAACGTACTCCTCCACTGCATGGGATATTTCAAGAAGCAGTTGACCCCCGAGGAGAAGGCGGAGCTTCTGCAATTGATCGACCAGTATCGAAACCAGTTCCTCCCGTTGATCGTGCCCATCACCTTGATCAAACACTATGTGAACAAGTACGATGTTTCCTATCTGAAAGATCAGGTGTACCTCAATCCCCATCCGATGGAGCTGATGCTCCGTAACCATGTGTAAGGAAGGGCCCATGAAATCCTACCGAAAGGAACTATGGTTCCACACGGAAACGCGAAGGGAGTTCATCAATATCACTCCTCAAGTGGAGAAGTGCCTCGAGGAAAGCGGGATTACCGAAGGGTTGTGCCTGGTGAACGCCATGCATATAACCGCCAGCGTGTTCATCAACGATGACGAAGCGGGGTTGCACCAGGACTTCGAAGTCTGGCTGGAAAAGCTGGCTCCAGAAAAACCCTATGACCAGTACCGACACAACGGTTTCGAGGATAACGCAGATGCCCACCTGAAACGTACGATCATGGGGAGGGAAGTGGTGGTGGCGGTGACAGGGGGCAAGCTCGATTTAGGCCCCTGGGAGCAGATCTTTTACGGTGAGTTCGACGGAAAAAGAAGGAAACGAGTGCTGGTGAAGATCATTGGGGAGTGAATGCTATATATGCTATAGCAGCTATATCAAATATACCTTCTATCGCGAATATATCCCCAGTAGCACAGAACCACACACCTGCTTCAGATTAACCCGGCTTCCGCGAGAATCTCGGCCGTCCAGCGGGCGGCGTTTCCTACTACACTGGTACACTTATCCGTGTGAGCGCCTGCCTCGTCGAACTTGCGGAGTTCGTCCGGGTCCTTGAAGTAGAAAGGCCTTCCCATGATCTTCGTATGGATCTGTCTACAGGTAACGGTCCCGTAGGTATCGATAAATCGTTGATGGAGTTTCGCGATCAGGGCTGAGGTCTGTAGACGAATTTTCTCCGGATCGGCGAAATTCTCCCGCTCCCGGCCCAGAAAATAGCCGATCATCATAGCCCCGCCCGAATAGGCTCCACAGTGGCCGTCCGTTTCTTGCGCCACTCCCCCTGCGAGGCCTGTGGCGGATTTGAAAATCATGTCCGTATCCCGGTTGCGAACCTTCAGGGCATCCTGCAGAGCGGCAATCACACACTGTGCGCATCCTCGGTATTCCTTCTCATAAGCGTAGCCGAGATCGTACGCATTTTGAAAGAGGGCTTGTTTCGATTGCATAGGCACATCCTTGGACATGAAACTTGGATTCAGGGCACGCAACCCTTTTAGTCAGAAATTTGACTGCACAATACCATGGCCACCAGGGCCTTGGCAAGGGAACGGCGCTACGTTCCCTTGACGCCTGGAATGGGAATCCCTATCATCAACCCATGAAGTACCGAGGAATCCTCCTCCCGAAGATCATCGATGCTCTGGAGCAGTTGGGGCAGTTCTGGCTCTTTGTGGTGGAGATGTTCAAACAGATGGTTCGGCGTCCCTTCCGGTGGTATCTAGTGGCAGAACAACTGGAAAAGATCGGGGTGTACTCCGTGCCGATC
>Ga0308398_1001677_pt1 | contig 11554 bp, 8 predicted proteins | sample Hotspr20SampleT9_FD_202360 | JGI IMG/M metagenome (GOLD analysis project Ga0308398, IMG submission 202360) | Hot spring phototrophic mat microbial communities from Mushroom Spring, Yellowstone National Park, Wyoming, United States - 20051001_T9 ...
GGTACAGTGTCAAGGACTCTTAACAACGTAGGCTACATAAAAGAAGAAACAAGACAAAAAATAGAAAAAGTAATGAAAGATCTCAATTATATACCCAATCGAGCAGCAAGAACATTGAAAACTAAAAAGACGGGGCTTGTTTTTCTTGCAATACCTGACACAGACAATCCTTTTTATGTAGATATGATAAAGTCCGTTCAGGATGTTGTAAAATACAATGGATATTCAATGGTTTTATACTATACTGAGGGTAAAAAACAAGATGAAATTAAAGCTTTAAAAATGATGCATGAACACTTCGCGGATGGTATGATACTTGTAAATTTTCATTTTACGGATGAACACAAAAAGCAAATAGACAGAGCTAATTGTCCAATAGTATTAAGCGGAATATGCGTTTCAGATATAGGTGGAAAAGAAACGGATGGATTTGACTATGTAGGCGTGGATACGAAAAAAGGCATGTACATGGCTGTAAAGCACCTTGTTATGCAGGGACATGTTAATATAGCTTATATAGCCGGGGTTAAAGAATTGCAGGCATTTAAAGAGCGCTATGAGGGTTACCGCAACGCATTGATAGACAGTGGACTGCCTGTTAATGATGAACTGGTTGTATGGAAAGACTATTCAGAAAGTTGCGGTTATGAGGCTGGGATGATGTTTTTGAAAATGAAACAAAGACCTACTGCGGTTTGCGCAGCTAACGATATGCTGGCTCTTGGCGCAATGAGAGCTTTTGAAGATAACGGACTAAAGGTGCCTGAAGATATAAGCATAGTTGGTATGGACAATATTGATATAGCCTCACGTGTGAAACCAAAGCTCTCATCTGTTTCTATAGCGCAGGCGGAAATAGGGAGAATTGCTGCGGATATTATTTTTAAGCGATTATCAAGCGAAGAAAAAGGCATATCAAAGAAGATTATTCTTGAGCCAAGACTTGTAGTACGTGAAAGCAGCGTGCTGTACAGATAATCGCTGCGAATATTTTTAAGCCATATGAAACCGATTTTATATCCAACTATTCAAAATGAATAATTATAGTTGAAACTTTAATGTGGGCAATTAATATTTTTATTTCAAATTATTACAAAATATATTTTTGAAGGAGGAAACTGGATATGAGTACTTTTGGTGTAATTGTATCAACAAGAGGATTTTTCCCGGCTATACTTGCTGAGCAGGGAAGAAGGCAGATACTTGGAAAGCTTGAGGCAATGGGGCACAAAGCAGTTATACTTTCTGAAAGCGACACAGTGTATGGAGCAGTCGAGACTTTGGAAGATGCGAAAAAATGTGCCAGGCTGTTCAATGCCAAAAGAGATGAAATTGACGGAATTATTGTTATCCTGCCCAACTTTGGAGATGAAGTGGGAGTTGTCAGCGCAATTGATATGGCTAAGCTTGATGTTCCTGTTTTGGTGCAGGCATGTGATGATGACATTGACAAGATGGATCTTGCAAACAGAAGAGATTCTTTCTGTGGAAAGCTATCAGTGTGCAATAATTTATACCAGTACAATATAAAATTTACTGATACTTCACTTCATACATGCAGGATAGACAGTAAGGAATTTACACATGATATTGATTTCTTTGCAAGAGTATGCAGAGTGGTCAAAGGAATAAAAACAGCAAGAATTGGTGCTATAGGAGCAAGACCAGGACCGTTTCAGACAGTAAGATTTTCAGAGAAATTGCTTCAGGCATATGGCATTACCACATGTGTTGTAGATTTATCCGAGATTATATTTGAAGCTTTAAAAATGGAAAACACAGATGAAGTCATAAACAGGGTAGAAGAAATAAAGAGATATGGGACCATACCTGGATATATCAAAGAGGAAAATATTCTTAAACAAGCAAAACTCAGTCTTGCAATAGAAAAATGGCTTAAGGATAATGAATGCAATGCCAGCGCAATACAGTGCTGGAGCTCCATACAGCAAAATTATGGATGTGCTGCATGTCTTGCAATGAGCATGATGGGTGAAAAAGGGATGCCTAGCGCATGTGAGATGGACATAACAGGAGCTTTGTCAATGTATGCTCTATATCTGGCATCAGGCGAGCCATCCGGGTATATGGACTGGAACAACAATTATATGGAGGATAGAGACAAATGTGTGAACATTCATTGCTCTAATTACCCCAAAAGCTTCATAGCAAGAGATTTTGAAATATCCAATCTTGACATATTAGGCAATTCTTTAGGGTTTGAAAGATGTTTTGGAGCATGCAAAGCCAAGATTGCCGAAGGACCGATGACATTTGCAAAAATTTCAACTGACGACACCAAAGGGAAGATAAAAGTATATGTGGGTGAAGGTGAATTTACAGATGACCCTGTAAATACATTAGGTGGTTTTGCTGTGTGCAAAGTTCCTAATTTGCAGGGGCTTATGAAATATATATGCTCGAACGGATTTGAACATCATGTAGCTATGAATCGCTCAAAATCTGCAGCAGTATTGGAAGAAGCGCTAGGAAAGTATCTTGGCTGGGAAGTTTACAGGCACAGCTAATTAGTTTTCGCTGAAAAACTCCTTGTGCTACAGTCTCGCTGCAATTGGCATCGGCTCACCTTGCATTTTATCAGGCACGCACCGAATTGCCATCCTGGCTGGACGGCTGCTTTCCGCGCCATCCATGGCGCTTCAGCCTGATAAAATGTTTCGGTTTTGCCGGCCAATTTTGCAGCTCGCCTTAACGCACAATTCGCCTTTTCAGCGAAAACTGGGATTTTAAAGGTAGAACTAATTAGTTCTACCTGAAAAACGCAAGTTTTCTCTGAAAAATTCAGGTTTTTGCTTTTGAGGAGGTGGGAATGTGAATATTCCGGATATGAATGAAGTAAGAGAGAAAGAGGAAAGGTTAAGAAAAGCTCTTGAAGCTAGTGGATATCAGGCAGCAGTTATAGCAAGGGCAGACAATTTTGCTTGGATTACGGGAGGAGGAGACAGCAGAGTTATTGCTTCTTCTGAAATCGGTTTCTCATATATTTTGTATACTCTGGACAAAAAATATGTGATATCTCTTGTGGCTGATATATACAAGGTTATGGATGAAGAACTTGAAGGTCTCGGATATATTCCGGTTATATTGAAATGGTTTGAAAAAACAAAAGAACAGGCCGTTGCAGAAAAAATTACAGGGATGAAAACTGTTTCGGACATTTTGATAGAAGGTGCCGATTTTAATCCAGGTTTTTTCTATAAGCTTCATTATCCATTAACCAGACAGGAAATAGAAAAATGCAGATTGCTGGGGAAAATGACTGAAGAAATTATCACACAGGCTGCTTTAAAAACAAGACCAGGAATGACAGAGTACCAGGTTGCCGCACTTCTGGCAGGTATGTATGCCGAACATGATATTTCTATATCCGTAATGATTGTTGGCAGTGATGAAAGAATATCAAAGTACAGACACTGTATGCCATCTTCAAAACAGATTGAAAAAGTATTATTGTTGAGTCCTGCGGTAAGAAAATGGGGGCTTCATGCAAATGTTGCAAGGATGGTATGCTTTGGCAAAGTACCGGAAGATATTTCCCGCAAATATTCTGCTGTATGTGATATAGAAGCAGAAGCTATTACTATGTGCACGCCAGGTACACGTTTTTCAGACATACTGGAGAAACAGAAAAACTTGTATAAACAGTGGGGATTTCCTAATGAATGGCACAATCATTTCCAGGGTGGTGCAACTGGATATGTTGTTTCTGATCCTGGTTTATGTATGGATAAAGCAAACCAGGTGCAGGCATGCCAGACTTATGACTGGTTCATAACAATAACAGGCACAAAAGGCGAGGAATTGAGCATTAATAGTGATGGCAATATTGAGGTTCTATCAGTAAATGGATTGTGGCCATGCAATAATTATACGAAAAATGGAATTTCTATTAAACTGCCTGAAATAATGCAGATTTAAACCTATTGCGTACGTTGATTAGGGTCCGTTTTTTCCGGGGCAACAAAATAATTCAAGGAGGTGCAATTTTATGGCAAGATATCTTCTAGGTATAGATTTCGGGACAGGAGGAGCCAAAGCTTGTATTATTGATGAAGAGGCAAATGTTTTAAGTTATTCTTTCAAAGAATATCCTATTATAACAAGAAAACCAGGTTGGTCCGAACATGATGCTTCAGAGTATTGGAAAACAGCTTGCGAGTTGATTAACGAATGTATTGAAAAAGCTAACATCAGCCCTGCTGAAATTAAAGGAGTTGGTACGTCATCAGCGTTGCCTTCATTGGTAATGGTAGATAATGAGCACAATCCTGCAGCAATGGCGTATAATCTTATGGATAGAAGGGCAATAGAGCAAGTTCAGTGGGTTAAACACCATATAGGAGAAGATGCTATTTTCAATTTGACCGGCAACAGGCTTGATGACCACCCAATACTTGTAAATCTCATGTGGGAAAAGGAAAATAGACCAGATGTATATTCTAAAATATGGAAAGCACTTACCATAGACGGTTATATAAGACTCAAACTTACGGGAAAAGCTACAGTTAATTACTCTGCGGCAGCTTTCTACGGGGTTGCATATAATTTGACAAAAAGGTGTTTTGATGATGATATACTTTATAAAATAGGAATAGAAAAAACTCTTATTCCAGATTTATGCGGCTGTGAAGAAATAATTGGAGAGGTTTCTGTTAAAGCTGCTAAAGAAACAGGTCTTGCAGAAGGGACACCGGTTTGTGGAGGACAGGTTGACTGCAATGCCGGATGGCTTGGAGCAGGAGCTGTAGAAGAAGGAGATATACAGATGAATTTAGGTACATGCGGCAACTTTGGTATAATACACAAAGATGCTAATTTCCTTGACAGCATGATAGCTTGTGCCTATACTGCAGATTCCGCCAATACCTATATAACAATTCCTACAACAACCACTGGAGGGCAGCTCATAAGATATCTGAGAGATAATTTTTCTCATCTTGAAATTCAAATGGAAAAATTGATTAATATTAGTTCTTATCAGCTTTTAGATATGGAGGCTGAGAGTATAAAACCTGGAAGCGAGGGGTTGATTGTTCTTCCCTATCTCATGGGAGAAAGAACACCGATATGGGATGTGCATGCAAGAGGTGTTGTATTCGGAATGTCGTTATGTCATACAAAAGCACATTTGGCAAGAGCATTCATGGAATCAGTTTCATATGCTTTATATGACTCATTTAGACTAATAAAAGAAACAGGCAAGAAAATTAATTACCCAATAGTATTAAATGAGGGAGGCGCAAGGAGCAAAATATGGAGGAGAATAATCACGGATGTATTTAATGTACCTACTGTTCTTGTAAAGAGAAGAACAGGCGCGCCTTATGGAGATGCATTGCTTGCTGGTGTGTCTGTTGGTATTTTTAAAGATTTTTCAATAGCTAAGCTGAAAACCGAGTATGTAGACCTTATGGAACCTGATTCGAAGAATCATGAACTATATATGGATTATTTCAGGGTATACAAGAGCATATACAATCATCTGAAAGAAGATTTCAAAGAGCTTGCAACTATAAGAAAAAAGTGGATGTAAGGTTATAATATGAGCTATTGCTTACTTCTTACTGAAAAACTCAAATTTATGCTGAAAAGGCCAATTGTCCGTTAGTCCGTGCTGCAAAACAGGCCGGAAATGCCAAAACATTTTATCAGGCTAAAGTATATTAACATAATATCATAAATAACATAAAAATTTTGAAAGGATGGATGCACATGGAGTTATATGAACACCTTGAAATGCTTGAATCAGAAGGGAGACCGATAAGAGTAGGACTTGTCGGCTGTGGACAGATGGGGTCAGGAATGGTTCATGTAACAAGGAAAATGAAAGGGCTCGAGACGTTTGCAATTTCTGATATTGATGCAAACAGACCTATTAATGTATTAAAAAGTTTGGGAATACCAGATGACATGATTTGTATTACAAATCAAAAATCACAGGCAGAAGATGCATTGTCAAAAGGCAAATATGTTGTAACAGAGGATGCGTTGCTGCTGCCTCAGCTTGATAATCTGGACGCAGTTATAGAAGCAACGGGAATCACTGAAGTAGGAGCAAAGGTTGCATGGACAGGAATAACGAATTGTAAAAATATTGTAATGCTGAATGTTGAGACTGACGTTACTGTCGGGGTATTGCTTGACAGAATTGCAAGAAAGACAGGATGCATATATACGGTTGCTGCTGGCGATGAACCTGCCGTATGCAAGATGTTGTTTGACTTTTCAAAAATTATGGGATTTGAAGTTGTATGCTTGGGGAAGGGCAAAAATAATCCAATAAATTACGAGATTACACCAGATATGTGTATGTCTGAAGCTCAAAGCAAAGGAATGAATCCTAAAATGCTGGCATCTTTTATAGATGGCACAAAAACAATGGTCGAGATGGCGGCTGTATCAAATGCCACAGGTTTGGTGCCTGATGTCCCGGGAATGCACGGGCCAAAAGTAGAGATTGAGGAATTGAACAAAGTATTTATTCCAAAATCTGATGGAGGTATACTCAGCAAAAAAGGATGTGTGGATTATTCAACAGGGAAAATAGCTCCAGGCGTATTTGCAATAGTTGCTACTGATGAGCCAAGAATTATAAAAGACATGAAATTTGTGTCAATGGGAGATGGACCTTACTACCTGTTTTACAGACCATATCACCTATGCAATATAGAGACACCTATTGCTGCTGCCGAGGCTGTCATATATGGTGAACGAACGGTTACTGCTAAAAACATGTACTCGGAAGTTGTAGCAATGGCAAAGAGGGACTTAAAAACAGGAGAAAAAATAGGCGGTATTGGAAGTGCGGATATTTTTAACAGGATATACACTTATGAAGAAGCACGCCAAAAGAAAGCTATTCCTATGGGTATAGCACCTGGAGGAAAAGTATTGAAAGATATTAAAAAGGGAGAAATGCTTACAGAAGACAATTTTTTGCCAGATGCAGGTTCATTTGTTTATAAGCTTAGAGTAATGCAGGATGCTATGCTGGAAAATATCAGATAAGAAGGGGGTGTGTTTTTGAAAGGTTATGAGCAGTATGCCCGTGCAGCGCTTGGATGCGATCATGGTGCTTTTGAATTAAAACAATATATAAAGCAGTATCTTCAAAGCAAAAATATTCAAGTAGTGGATTTTGTGCCTGAATATTCTAATCCTATTCCATATGTCGATGTTGCAAGGAAAGTATGCAAACATGTACTTGAAAACAAAAACATTTTAGGGGTATTGGCATGCGGTACAGGCGCTGGAATGATAATTGCCGCCAACCGCATAAATGGCATTCATGCCTCTTTGCTGTATGATGATTTTTCTGCAGAATATGCAAGAAGGCATACAAATGCAAATGTGCTGGTGTTCGGGGGCAGGACGATGAAAGCTGAAGATGTTGCGAAAAGGATAGATATTTTCCTTTCAAATGAGTTTGAAGGAGAAAAATATGAGAAAAGAAACAGATTGCTTGATGAGCCGTTTGAGCTATAAATATGCTTTAAAGAAAAAAATGCAATCTGTTTTGAATAATTTGAAAAAGGAGTGAACATGACATGGCTGAGATGATGAAAGCACTGGTAATCAGGGCTCCGGGAGAATATGATATTGAAAAGATTGAAAAACCTGCATGTCCTGATAAAGGAATATTATTAAAAGTTGTAGCTTGCGGTTTATGTGGTTCTGATATAAGAACACTTTCAAGCGGACATAAAAATATAAAGTTCCCGTGGACAACAGGGCATGAGATCAGTGGCATTGTAGTACAGACAGGGAAAGAATATAAGGGCAGATTCTCTTATGGTGATAGAATTGCAGCAGCACCAGTTGTGTATTGCGGATATTGTGAGTTTTGCCTGGGGGGAAGATATGAACTGTGTGAAAATCAAAAAGAAATAGCCCAGCATTGGCCTGGAGGATTTGCGGAATATATAGCAATTCCGGAAGAAGCACTTGCACTGGGTACCATACAGCCAATTCCAAATGGACTGGATCCCATAATTGCTGCTGTTGCAGAACCAGCCTCATCTTGCGTGAATGCCCAGGAAAAAGGGCAAGTTGGGTTAGGAGATACTGTTGTAATAATTGGAAGCGGACCAATAGGATGCATTCATGCGAGTATTGCAAAAGCGAGAGGCGCGTATAAAGTTATCGTGGCGGATATATTTGACGAAAGGCTTAAGTTATGTGAACCTTTTGGGGCTGATGTTGCTATTAATTCATCAAAATGTGATTTGGTGGAAGAAGTAAAGAAAATTACAGACGGTAAAGGTGCCGATGTTATTATTACTGCTAATCCGGTTCCTCAAACACAGGTACAGGCTGTCGAGATGGCGAAAAAAGGAGCAAGAATATTATTCTTCGGAGGACTGCCACATGAGAAGAGCAAACCAAACATTGATACCAATATTATCCATTATCGTGGTCTGCATGTGATAGGAACCACAACTTTTGCGCCAAGGCATCACCTTCTTGCACTGTCATTGATGCAGACAGGAAGAATACCAGGTGAAAAACTTGTTACGCATATCATGCCTCTGACTGATTTTAAAAAAGGAGTTGAACTCGCTGTGTCCGGAAAAGCTCTAAAGGTAGTATTTATTCCTTGATTTTTTGGATTTAGGGGGTATTTTTGCATGATAGAACTTAAGAGGAAGCATATTACATTAGCTGCTTCGGTTTCGTGCTTTAATCTATACAATTTGGAATCACAAATACATCAGGTTGAAGAGGCAGGCATAGATTTGCTGCATTTTGATGTGGTTGATGGAAGGTTTAATGACTGCTTCATTCTGGGAACTCCCACACTGCAGGCTTTAAGACCACATACCAAACTGCCTGTAGAAGTTCATTTGGGAGTATATGAACCTGAGAGATATATAAAGCAATTCGTACAAGCAGGTGCAGACTATATAGGCGTACATTATGAAGTAATGAAAGAGCCTGAAAAGATATTTGAGATGATAGCAAAAGAAGGAGCAAAGCCCGTTCTTGCTTTAAGGGCGGAAACAGAAGTGGATGATGGAATAATAAAGCTGCTTCCGTATGTAGATTGGATAATAAAACTTACTGTAAATCCTGGATATTCGGGGCAGACTTTCAAACAGGAAACAGTAGAAAAAATTAAAAGATTGAGGGATGCGATTAAGCAAGCAGGGTTTAATACAGGAATTGAGGCTGACGGAAGTATAAATCCTTCCACAATACCTGCTGTTATAAAGGCAGGTGCAGATATGCTTACAGGCGGAACATCCGGCTTGTTTATAAAACACAAAACAATAAAGCAGGCAGCGCAAGATATGCTTGAGGCGGCTAAAATAGTTAAAGAGGGTGAGTAAATATGAATAATGTGATATTTATGTGGAATATGGCAGAACTTTGTTTTGAAAGCAAAAAAATTTACGCCAATCCATATATGGATGTATTTTTGCGGGTGGATTTTTTCTCTCCCCAAGGCACAAAATATACAGTGCCTGCATTCTGGGATGGGGATTTAGTTTGGAAAGCAAGATTTTCTCCTAATGAAGAAGGTTTGTGGAAATGGGAAAGTTATTGCTCAGATTGTGACAATGATGGACTACATGGAAAGAAGGGAGAATTTTTAGTATCAAAATATGAAGGAGAAAACCCCGTGTACAAGCATGGTTTTTTAAAAGTTTCCAATAACCACAGAGGCTTCTGCTATGCAGACGGCACGGAGTTTTTCTGGTTGGGTGATACAGTTTGGTCAGCGCCGTCCAGAGCGACTGTTGATGAATGGGAGCAATATGTTAAAAAGCGCAGTGAGCAAGGGTTTAACGTGGTACAGGTAAATGCTCTTCCACAACACGATTGCAGCGGAGATGAGAATGGCTATAGACTTCCTTTTGAAAAAGGAAAGATAGTACTAAATCTTGAACGGCTCAATGTAGAATATTTTAAATACATGGACAAATTAATGGATTTAACAGTACGTCATGGCATGTTTACTGCCATGGTAGTTTTATGGTTTGATTATGTACCTGGGACAAATCCTTTGTGGAGTGTTAGCAGAAAGGCAGATTTTTCTCCTATATTAGCTGAGCATTATGCAAAATATCTGGCAGCGAGATACGCAGCATATGGTATAATATGGATAATTTCGGGAGATTCTGATTTCGAGAATAAATATTCTATTTCTGTATATGATGCGGCAGCAAAAGCAATTAAAGAGTTTTGCCATTATGGTGCATTGACCACGGCTCATTTGAACGGGGGATTATTTACTCCTGACAGTTTAAATGAAAAAAGCTGGTTGGATTTTCATATGTTTCAATCATCTCACAATGATCAAAGTCATAAAGCTGCATTGCATTATGCAGTTAAAGACAGACAGCTGTTGCCTCCAAGACCGGTGCTTAACGGAGAACCTGCTTATGAAAACATAGGTTATTGGATGAAAAACGATAGAATTGACAGGTATTTTGTTAGAAAAACGGCATGGTTTAGTATACTTGGAGGTGGAAATGCAGGTATAACATATGGTGCGCATGGTTTGTGGTCATGGCATAGAGAAGGTGAAATGTTTTATCCGGCAGATGCATGGCAGATGCCGGAAGCTTGGAATGAAGCAATCAAATTTCTTGGAGCCTGTGACTATGCAGAAATGAAGAATTTTATGCAAAATCATAAATGGTGGGAACTTGAGCCTTTGGATAATAACGTGAGAACTGAGAAAGAAACAGAAGTTGCATGTGCCCACAATGATGAAGTCTTGATAGTGTATTTATCAAAACCCGACATAGTATATATTAATAGCACAATTATTAGTGTTAAGGATTTCAGCGCCCGGTGGTTTGACCCATCCAATGGCAATACAGCTGATGCAGAAGCTGCAATTGTTGATGGTGAAATATCATTTGACGCACAACAATTTGTTGATGATGTCGTTCTTGTAGTTTTTAAATAGTTTTCGCTGAAAAACCCCTTGTGATATAGTCCAGCCGCAATTGGCATTAGCTTATATTTCTTCTTTTTCAGATTCACCTGAAAAAGAAGTTTTTTTTCTGTATTCTGTTGGCGTTATGCCCATATGTTTCTGGAACAACTCACTAAAATATCTTGGGTTTTTATATCCAACCATTTCAGCAATTTTGTGAGTTTTTATGTCAGTATTTTTCAGGAGCTCGGCTGCTTTTTGCATACGTATTTTTGAAAGATAGTCAGAAAAATTTATTCCTTTTTCCATTTTGAATAATTGGCTAAGATAACAAGGGTTTATATAATATTTTGCAGAAAGAGCATTTAAATTAATATCATAATAATAGTAACTGTCAATATATTTTGATATATCATTTATTATCTTCTTGCCATCACTTTTTCTGATATCTGTTACATATTGGCAGATTTTTTCAACGATATGATTTATATGCGCACGAAGCTCATCCAATGTATTAATCTGATGTAAAAAATTTTCTGAAAGCATTTTTTGAGGAATTATAATTTCCCATGAAGTCCCGGCTTCCTGAACCACTTTCATAAGGAACAAAGCAATATCCATGTAAAAAGTTCTTAAAGCCTTAAT
>Ga0308398_1001681_pt1 | contig 11540 bp, 7 predicted proteins | sample Hotspr20SampleT9_FD_202360 | JGI IMG/M metagenome (GOLD analysis project Ga0308398, IMG submission 202360) | Hot spring phototrophic mat microbial communities from Mushroom Spring, Yellowstone National Park, Wyoming, United States - 20051001_T9 ...
CAGAATACAAGGAACAGTTGATACCTGAATACTGTGGAAACCCGCTTATTGAAGCACTGCCGCCAATTTATTCCCAGGAAGAAGTGGTGGATAAACTGTCACTTTATCCCCGTTATAACCCAGAAGAAAGGCAATTGGAAAGCCACTACCGCATCCATATGGTTCAGCGGCTGTTCCAGTGTTTCCAGCCTCTTGGTATTCATCTTGACCTTGAAAGCAGGATAAGCAGGGTTATAAGGCAGGGATACCTGGCACGTAACCCATTTAAACCTTCCTATGCTGAAAGCCTTCAGGACGGTTATAAGGCGATACAAAGCCTGAAATGGGAGTTGAGCAGCAATGAGTCCTTCAGGACTACTGCAGCGGGCTTTACAATTATAGGGGTAAGCGGAATGGGCAAGACAACGGCTATCAACCGTGTCTTGTCGCTCTTTCCCCAGGTAATTGTCCATTCACAATATAAAAATATTAACTTTAGCATGTATCAACTGGTCTGGCTGAAATTAGACTGCCCTTTTGACGGCTCTTTGAAGGGTCTCTGTATAGAGTTTTTCCATAAGGTAGACGACCTGTTGGGTACAGATTATTATAAGAAGTTCGGGGTAGGGAGGAAAACCGTAGACAATATGCTCTCTATCATATCCCAGATAGCCAGAAATACAGCCTTAGGCGTATTGGTCATAGACGAGATTCAGCATTTAAATGGGGCAAAAAGCGGTGGAGATGAGAAGATGCTTAACTTTTTTGTCACCCTTGTCAATACCATTGGTGTACCTGTCATACTTATCGGAACTACAAAAGCATTATCGGTTTTACAATCGGAATTTCGTCAGGCAAGACGCGGCAGCGGTCAGGGGGATATGATTTGGGAGAGACTAAGTAAAGATAGAAGTTGGGAACTGCTAATTAATGCTCTTTGGGATTACCAGTGGACCAAAAAGGAAATACCACTAACACCTGAATTAAACGATGTAATTTATGAAGAATCACAGGGCATTATAGACATTGCGGTAAAACTTTATGCTATGTCCCAAATAAGGGCAATCCTTTCAGGAAGGGAGGATATTACTGTAAATCTGATTAAGCAGGTTGCAAAGGATAATTTAAAATTGGTCCGCCCCATGCTGGAAGCCTTAAAATCGAGAAATATTAAGGAAATCGCCAAGTATGAGGATATTTGTACTGTAGACATTGATTTCCTGGGATTTGTGGACAAAAGCAAACAGTCATTAGACTGGGATATGAGGATGAAGATGCTCCAAAGGCAGCAGAAGGAAAAAGAAAAGGAGGCCAACCTTTCCAGGAAGGAACAGGCAATTATAAGATTGCTGAACTTGAATATTGATGCAAAAAAGGCTCAAAGAGCAGTAGAGAAAGTCCTTGATAATGAAGAAGGACTTGAAGTTTCTGAGATTGTAATAAAGGCGGTACAGATGATAGCAACCAATGCTAAATCAAAACAAAAGAAAAAGAGTAAAGCGGAGAAATTGGATGATAATGATATAAGATTTATTGTGGAAGAAGGCAGGAAAAATAAAAAATCAGCCTATGAATCATTAAAAGAAAAAGGACTTATTAAGCAGGTGGAAAATGATTTTTTCAAGGCGGTGTAGCACAAAATGATGACGTTTTTTCCTGTGCCTTATGAGGATGAAGTATTATACAGCGTCCTTGCAAGGTACCATGTGCGGAGTGGGAATACGAGTTATAAGGCGACAATGAAGGACCTTTTCGGCTCAACTTCCGTAACAGCGGTGATGGACCTGCCTTCCAATATACAGAACCTTGTTAATAATATGCCCCTTAATTCCAGATATACAGAAGAATATCTCATAAAAAGCCATACACTTTTTCCATTCTACTCTGCCTTTTTGCCTCCAAAACGTGCAGAACAAGTTTTTGAATCAATGAAAGGGGATAACGGAGGAAGCATATACAGCCGGACTGGAATTATGGCCAGTTCTATAACATTAAACTCATATTTTATATTTTGCCCTGTCTGCGCTAAAGAAGATAAATTGCAGTATGGAGAGTTATACTGGCATAGGGTTCATCAAATTCCTGGGGTACTGGTATGCCCAAAACATTATGTTCCTTTATATAACAGCCAGGTGCCTGTCAGGGGATATAATAAACACGAATATAAGGCTGCTGGCGAGGAGAACTGTGTAGAACCCGATACTGCTGTAAAATATTCTGATGATATTTTTGAAAAACTTATTAGGCTCGCAGAGGATGCACAGGCTTTGCTTAACAGCGACTTTGAAAAGAGAGATATAGAATGGTATAAAGAGCAGTATCTTGCAAAGATGATGGAAATGGGATTTGCAACTTCAAACGGAAAAGTGCATCAAAAGGAGTTTATAAAAGAGTTTATTAATTATTATAGTGAAAAATATTTAGATATAGTACAGTCCAGGGTTCATGTAGATAACGATTCAAATTGGCTAATGGATATGTTAAGGAAGAAAAATAAGACTGCTCATCCTATCAGGCATTTGCTTCTTTCCCGTTTTCTTGATATTTTACTTTCTGATTTATTTCATAAAAAGATGGAATATAAGCCTTTTGGGGATGGACCGTGGCTTTGTCTGAATGCAGCGGCAGAGCACTACCTAAGACCAGTTGTTTCTGACTTAAAAATTTCATACAGTATAGATTCAAAATGTCCTGTTGGGACTTTTTCTTGTACCTGCGGTTTTGTTTATACTAGAAGTGGACCAGATGAGTCTGAGGATGCAAGATATCAGTTTGGAAGGATAAAAAGGTTTGGGCAAGTATGGGAGGAGAGGCTTAAAGAATTAGTAAACCAAAAGTTGAGTTTAAGAGAAACAGCAAGGTTACTAGGGGTAGACACTAATACAGTTAAGAAGTATGCTAAAAAACTTGGATTAACTACTTACTGGGAAAAGCGGAGTGAGTCCGATGGTGTATATGATAATGAAGGGAACAGTTATTCTTCAATGAATTTGGACAAAGATTACTACAGAGAAAATTGGAATGAATTAAGAAAGCAATATCCAGAGATGGGAAAGACGCAATTACGGATGGTTGATAAGGCTTTATTTGCCTGGCTTTATAGAAATGACAGAGAATGGCTAAACCAGAACTCGCCTGATAAAAAAGTGGCTAATGCTGTAAACAGCAGAGTTGATTGGAACCAAAGAGATAATGAGATATTGTCTCAGGTAAAAGGAATTGTTGATAAGATGATGAATTCGGATGAAAAGCCTGAAAGGATTACCATTAGTCTAATTGGTCGTAAATTAGGTATAAGGGGCTTGCTTCAAAAGCATTTAGATAAACTCCAAAAGACAAAAGCATACCCGGATTCTGTTATAGAGACAAATCACGACTTCAGGTTAAGGAGGATTCGCTGGGCAGTTAAAGAGTTAGAAAAGGAAGGAGAAGAATTGACACAGTGGAGGATATTTAGGAAGGCTGGAATAAGGGAGGAATATAAAGTGGAATTAAAGAAAGTTGTGAGAAATTTTTCATGGGATGAACCAGAGAAATAACATATCCAAGTATTTGGCTAATTGATAGTATGTAAGTTCATATAATCGGATGAGTAAAAAAAGATAATGCTCTATTTTATGATAACTTCTATACTATTTAGGATAATTTGGGGTAGGATTGTTGCTGTGTTTATGGCTATTTAAGAAGAAAGGTCTTGTAAGATATTGAGTTAATTATTGAAGTTTTGTATATGAAACTGGAAATAAATAAATATTTTATGTATAATGTTATTAAATCTAACATTATACATAAAATAAGGGGTCTTATATAAATGAATGTTGAGTTTAAATATGTTGAAGATATTATTTTAGATAAGATAGGTCTAGTATGTCCAGAATTTGATGTATGTAATGGAAATCCTTATGTTTTTACATTGATGCGTCCGCAATTTTGTGCCAAGTTTGAATATGATGAGATTAATGGGCCTGTTATTTGTGGTGAAAAATTTAACGAATTATGTGAAGATTTGATAAAAAAAGCGAAATATGAGAATGTCGATGTATTAATAACTCCAGAATATTGCATTCCCTTGGATATAATTACAAAAATAATTTCTGAATCTTCAGACTCTTTAAAACCGAATTTAGGTAAAATTTGGTGCCTATGCTGTCAAGGAACAAAGTATGATAATTTTTTACAGTACCTCGACAAGTTTGAAGAGTTAGGGGCAAAGGTTGTAAGATATGCCGTTGAGACTGCAACTGTAAAAAATTTTGTCAATGCATTGATATATGTTTTTAGGTTAACTGATGGAAGCATATGTATATTACCGTAACTAAAGACTCAAATAATGGCTGATAGAGATTTGCTTTGTGAAGGAAAGGGAATGAGCGTTGGTAAGGTTGTTTATAAATTTGGTAAGGAATGCCCTAATCAACTATGTACGATAATCTGTGCTGATGCACTTAATTTTAGATATATTTCATTAGATAACATAAATAATGGAAATGAAAATGTTATATTATTACATCCTCAACTCAACGATAAACCAAGAAATAACACTTTTTGTAGTTTGAAGTATATTCTTTATAGTAATATTGAATGCGATAGTTTGATTTATATTACTGCTAATTGGGCATATGGTACCAGATTAATTAATAGAAATAACCCTCAAGCAGATACAACCTTAAGTATTATAAACCCTTGGTCTTGCATATATGTTAAAGATACAGGTAATGCTTGGTTGGAACAGCAAAAGGATTTAAGAAAGCATAATTATAGTAAAGGATTAGGCTTTGGATACTTTAACAGATGCAAATTAAAAGTGTGGTATTGCCTAAAAAACGAAATTATTCACTTGTTTACTATAAAAAAGCCTAAATTAAACGGCCCTAATGTTGCAGTACCAAAATATGATGTAATAGTTAATAAATCATATATAACGGACGGTAGAGGATATTTAACAGAGAAGGATTATATAAGTGATAATAACAATTTAAAGGAATTAATCGATATAAGGGAAGATGAAATAGATTATAATTTCCCTTTAAGGGCAGATAAAGAAAATAGAGATATATTTTTTGGAGTATGTCTTGGATATTTAGAAAAAGATTTAGAAAAAGGCCAATTGGCAATAGTAGATAATGAAGTATGTAATATTGTTAGTATACATATTGATGATGAATGCGAGGAACAAAGGCTAAAATTAATTGATAATTTTAATATATTAGTTAAACTTCTTAAAAGAGGGGAACTTCCTCTTTACATGAAGGATTTGGTTCACTCACATATGTTTTTATTGGAGGATTGTATTTTTAACCTTGTATCTAAAGATAATAATGTAAGAGCAAAGGCTATAGTATCTTACGTACCTTACGAACCAGATGCAAAGAAAGTAAGTAGTAAGATGAAAGAAGAAGAGAAAAATAAAAATGCCGAACTGAATAAAGATATAATATACAAATTAATTTCTGAGGGAAGAGAAAACGAAATACGTAAATTTATTACAAATACATATGTTTGTGTGTTTACCCAAAAGAGGGGAACAACACAAGTTATTAGTTACCCCGAATATAAGCCAGAAATAACTTCTTCTGACCGTGTGCCAGACGGAACTTCAATTATGAGGTGAAGATTATGAAATTAAAAGAGTTGATAGTTAAAAGTGGATTAGAGTGTGAAAATAATTACTATTTGAATGAAGAATGTGATGTAGTTATTGCAAATTATACATTTCAAAAGAAAATAGTTAGTAAATATATTTTTATTTACTTAAACTATTCTCAATACAAAAAGTATATTGTTGATAAAGAGCAGTATAAAAAAATTATTGAAGAAAAATGTCTTGAGCCAATATTTTTTGAATTAGAGGGTGATTTGAGTTGGAACCTATACCTTGTATGTGTGCTACCAAGTGAAGAGTACGAAAAAATATCATCAGAAGAGTTAGTTGAATTTGAGAGAAATGAGAAATATGCCCGAAAGTTAGTAATTAATGAGATGCATTTTAATAAACTCATCCCTGTTGGCAAGGTTATCACAGGGGATAGTACTAAAGAGATTGTCGACCCCATTGATGATTGGTATAAAGAACTAAATGATAACGGAATGACTTTTTGTCTTGATACATATTCAAAGTATAAAATAGATGTTTTTTTAAAAGGTAAGAATGTTGAAAGTGAAAACAATTATGATTTAACTTTAATTAGTAATGAAGAAAATAAGACACATTCTTTATATAAAATTAAGCAGTTAAAAATGACTGAACAGTTTCGCCCACATTGTTTCGGTTTAGAGACAGAATTTGAATTTGGAGATGTCAATTTACTTTTTGGCTCTAATGGGAGTGGAAAAACTTCTATACTTGAGGCAATAGAATTAGTAATGACAGGACAAATAAGAAAAAACAACACAGGTGAAATAGATAATGATATTTACTACAACGATTTAAAGAGTGATATTACATTACAAATGGAAGGTAATGAAACGGTACATATCCCTAATGATATTAGAGAAAGAAAGTCAAGAGAGAGTCTTTTTTATCAAAATAGACAAGGAACAAGGCAAAAAGAAAAATTAAATAAGGCATTTCATCAATATAATTACTATTCGTTTGAGGATACATTTTCATTTTGTTTTTTAGGTGAGCAGCCTAATTATAGTGAAGAATTTAGCAAAATAATTTATGGTGAAAGTACTAAAACAATAGAAAAAAATTGGTTAACTTATAAGGAAAAGTTTGAGCAGGAGAAAACCTCGATTGAAAGCGAAATAAACTGTCTTGAAGATGAGGTTAAACTCTTAGAAAAAACTGATAGTAGTATCCAGATTAGATTGGAACCACTTTATAATTTATTAAGCGAAGTTAAGTTGTGTTTTGAAAGAGTAGAAGATGAAACAAATTTATATTCAGTATCAAATTGGTTGCTACAACTTAATACTAAACTGGCTAAGATAAAAATGTTATTGGATAATTTCTTATCTGAAAGTGGAGAGATTGATTCAAAAAAGGATATAAATGATAGCCTCGGTAGAATAACGAGAAATAGAAGCAGTTTAGAGGAAAAATTTGATTTAATTGGAAAAAATATAATTAACATAAATAGTGTTATTAATAAACTATCTGATGAATTAAAACAAGCCATAAATGATGATATTTCAATTAATAAAGTTATTGAGGGTACACAAAATCAATTAAACAGGTTTAACAATTATTTATTAGAGATGAAGGATATTGAAAGATGTAACTTACTATTGGAGTTAGAAAATAAAAAAATTAATCTAAAGCAAAAAATCAGCGTATTAAGTTACTTTAAAGATACATGGGGATATCTTGCTAATGAGCAGATAATTAATAAAAGTTTTGATGATTTAGAAATGCTTATACTTGAAAAGTCAAAGAGAAAAGATGAGTTAGAAAACGAATTGAAAAACATTCGTGATAAGTTAAAAATTGAGGAAGCAAAAAAGAATAGTATAGATAATATAATTATCCAAGTAAAAGCATTAGGTATTAGATATTTTAATGAAAGAAGCAATAGTACAAGATGCCCATTATGTGGCACGGATTTTTTCACTAAAGAAAAGTTTCTAGAAGCAATAGACAAAGAAATAAAGATAGATGATTCTTACTATAAAAAATTAATTGAGGGAAAAGATGCTATTGAAAAGGAGTTGAAAAAAGTTAATACAGAAATTGAGTATTATACTACTCAACAAAAATACATTAATAGTCTATATGAGGCTTTTGAATTTATCGCTGACAACAAATTGTTGGATGTCAATACCTATACAAATAGTAAATGTAATGACAATATAATACAGGTAGTTAAAGAAGTATTGAGATTACTGGAACTGAATCTACAAGAATTAATGAGGACGGATAACTACATAAGCAGTTTAGAATTAGCAGGATATAATTACGATTTTATTAAGAGTGCTCTGGATTATATTAATAATATAGCAGGTGCTATTGACAGTAAACTGGCTTTAGAGACAATTACTTTTGTAAAAAATGACCTGGAAGAAAAATTAAAAGAGAATCTGACTAAAAAAGAGACTTTGCAACATAGAATAGATAACTTAAATGATTTAATACAAAATGAAAAAAGAAAGATTACCGAAGAGGAAACAAATAAGCAGACTTTACAAAAAGATTTGCAATTACTAGATGCATATGAATCCAGAATCAATATTTTAAAGGAGTTTGCTGATGAAATTGAAGAAAATGATATTTGTATTGAAAATAATACATCTATAACAAAGGTTAGAAACTTTATACAGACAATATTAGATGAAGTTTCAATGTTTGCAGATAGAGTTAACAATGCTATTAAGCAAAAAGAAGATAACGAGAAATTAGAACAATTAAAGCAACAAATTGATTTAAAGGAAAAACAAAAGGAGAAGTGCATACATGCAGTCGGTATTTTAAATAGCCTAAAACTATCTTCACAATATGCTGAAGAATTTATCAGGGAAAATATTAGTGACATAAGTGCTTTATTTGTAAGCCTACATTCACCAAGAGAGTTTGATAAACTTACTTTAAGTGAAAAGGGGGAAATTGTTGGATATAGAAATGAAGTTGAAGTACCTATCTACTTAATGAGCACAGGACAGAGAACGGCAGTTGTAATATCAATCTTTTTTAAGTTGCATATAAGTATGAGAACTGCACCTAAATTTATATTACTTGATGAACCTGTTTCTAATATTGATGATTTAAATATCCTTGGGCTATTGGATTTTTTAAGGGAAATGGCTATATCAAATGGAACCCAAATATTCTTTACTACTGCAAATCACAATGTGGCAAAATTGTTTAAGAGAAAGTTTAGTTTTCTAAGAGATAAATTCTATGAATTTAAGTTTGTACGATACGGTAATATAAAATCAAGAATACGAAGATATACTTATAATGAATTTGAAGATAGAAAAATAAATGAGGTCATTATTTCTTAAACGATAAGTAATTCAGGTATTACTTGAATGCTTATGCATTAAGTGGTGAACCTGCGCTATATATGGTGAAAGAACTTGAACCTTAAACCTTATTGCATGAACCTAACTATGTATAATTCAAATAAAGTTCACTCTATGATAATAAAGTTGACTCTATAAAAATAAAGTTCGTTCCAAAATCCCGTAGTCGAAGCAGGAAAAATCCTGAACGGCTGCGGGATTTACGTTTACAGAGGGAAGGGTTAAGGTGTAAGGAATAAGGCTAAGGACATTGATTTTAAAAGGATTGAGAACAATATATTGATTTAAATAAAACTGAAAAAGGACATTTGAAAATGCAACATTATACCTTTTTCCTTGCACCTTACCCCTAAAAAGAACCAACTTTATTTTAAAAATCATTACAAGAATTATGGAGTAAATGTTAATAAATGAGATGAAAATATGGAAATTTAGAGCGGACTTTATTATATGGAAGAGTTTAGTAGAATAGGGTTAAGGCGAGAAGGGATAAGGGGTTGAGGGTGTGGGGGATGGAGCGGAGTTTATTTTAAATATACAGCAGCAATGTTTAATAAAACCTGTTGATGTTTTACTGACGGAGATTCAAGGTAAACTACTTCACCATCAAAATATTCTAATCTATGTTCGTTTTCTTTATCCATCTGCAAAAACTCTTCAAAGTCTACTATTTTTGTTTTAGGCATATCTTAATCTCCTTTCAAATACCCATTTTACGATATTCTATGTAGATATAATATCACATTTCTTTGCTAATTTATTGAATTTAACATTGAAAAATTTTATTTCATAACTGGACTCTTGTCATGCTCTTTTTGGCCCGATACAATAGTTAATAACGGGGTGATGATTAATGAAGGCGGTAAGATGTAATAGTGCTTATGCTCTTAGCGAGGATGAAGTTTGTGAAAGTAATAAGTATAATTTTAAAGCAACAGTTATTCAAAATATTATTTATGTCTATTCAATTCTTGATTTATGGCTGATACAAAAAGTTGGAGTTAAAAAATTTTACCTTTATATTATCAGAATAAAAAATTCGGTAACAAGAATTATCACTTTCAACAGGAATTTAATAATTTTGATGATACTTTTGAGTACATTCACAAGCATGACGAGTTTGTTTTGAAAATGAAATGGGCATTACCTGCAGGGCTAAAAAATGCGTATATGAAGGCTAGGAGGAGGGGTAAGGTATAAAGGATTAAGGCTTAAAGGGAAGCGACTTTACCCTTGTTATAGCATAATTAGGAGTTACTAAAATCTGAATCATTACCTATCTTCAGTTTAAGCCTCTTTATGTAACCATAGAACATTTTGATAATCTCAATCAACTTTTTATCTAGAGCATCATACTGTTCTCTATGAATATAGCCATTTTGACATGCAATAAGAAGATGATTCCTAACTTCTCCTGCACTGCCAAGGGCAGCATTTGCATGAAAGAGTTCTCTTTTAATAAATAATTGAGAATTTCCTTCTGCAATATTTGCTCCAATGCTGCGACTTGCTCTAATTAATTGGTCCACAAGCCGATATTGCTCATATCCTGGAAACCCTTTAACCAATTCTCCTATCTCCTGCTCAAGAGAATTCGCCTTCTGCCACACTTTCAGGCTTTTAAAATCTTTTATGTATAAATTTTGGCTCATAAAAATCATCTTTTCAAATTTAATTTTCTACATTATAGAGAAAGATAGGGATAAGTCAAATTTTAATACTAGAATTTTTGTAAAGTAATTATTGAAAGGTAAAAGGGCTAAGAGGCTATATAATACATTATTAATCCCTTAGCCCATGTACCTTTTGCCTAATACCTCATTAAACATGGTTTTTGTCGCTTAAAAAATATATTTAAGTATTGTAATATCAAGGATTTGGGGGAATTTACTAAATACATAATTATATAAGGAAGGGTAAGGGGGAGAGGGAAAAGGATTTAGGAATATAAAGGTAAATAAAAATACTTGACTTTGTATTAGATGATTTACTATATAAAAATTGTTCTTTAATAATAAGGCATTTTAAATAAGTTGACATTATATACCTCCTGTATAATACAAATAAACTCCACTCCATAATAATAAACTTCGCTCTATAAAAATAAAGTTCGTTCCAAAACCTCGCAGTAGATGCAAGAGAAATCTTGTTTTGCTGCGGGGTTTGCTTTTTTTACAGGGAAAAGGACTAAGGTGTAAGGGTTAAGGTTGTTAGGGTTAAGGAGTAAGGAATAAGGCTATAGGTATTGATTTTAAAGAGATTGAGAGTACTATATTGACTAAATATTGATACCAGGATTGATAAAAAGATTAGAAAAAGAACATGGGAAAATGCAACCTTACCCCTTTTCCCTTTCAACTTGCCCCTGAAAAGAACCGACTTTATTTTAAAATCCATTACAAGAATTATGGAGTAAATATTAATAAATGGGATAAAAATATGGAATTTTAGAGCGGACTTTAATATATGGAAGGGATTAGGAGAATAGGGTTAAGGGGAGAAGGGATAAGGGATAAGGGTTTGAGGATGTAGGGGATGGAGTGGAGATTATTTTAAATATACATAGTTAGGGGTAAGGATTTTTAGGGATAAGGAAT
>Ga0308398_1001684_pt1 | contig 11526 bp, 11 predicted proteins | sample Hotspr20SampleT9_FD_202360 | JGI IMG/M metagenome (GOLD analysis project Ga0308398, IMG submission 202360) | Hot spring phototrophic mat microbial communities from Mushroom Spring, Yellowstone National Park, Wyoming, United States - 20051001_T9 ...
TTTTCAAGCAGCTGGATAAGCTTGGAGGGCTTTCTTTAGGAGCGCTTGAAGGATTGTTTGGCATATATATTTTATTTACTCTGGTTACTTTATTTAATTCTTCTCCTTTGTTGCTTAAAGTTAACGAAGCGATAATATCATCTTCAATATCAAAATTTTTATATGAAAATAACCTTATCATCATGATGCTGTTTCCTAAGTAGTAAGGACAAGTTGAACATTCTCCCTGAAGAACGAATTGGTTAATACTTGAAAATTTTTGTTTTCGCTGAAAAGTTGCATTGCGCTTTAAGCTGAGCAGCAAAATTGGCTGACAAAAACGAAATATTTTATCAGGCTGCAGCGAAAACAAATTTATAATAATTTTGCTCAAACTCCCAGAGTGGATTTAACGAATATTATTATTTTTTTATTATCTCAATCAAAAAGTAGACTATAATTGCAATGAGTAGTAAAATAATTAAAAATACAGTTTTTAAGGAGTGTTTTTATGAAAAGCCAAACTGTAAAAAGCGGAATTGAAAGAGCTCCTCATAGGGCTTTGCTTAAGTCCATGGGTTTTACCGATATCGAGATAGAGAGACCATTAATAGGGATAGCGAATGCAAAAAGTGAGATAGTGCCTGGGCATTATCATCTTGATAAAATTGCTGAAGCTGTTAAGGCAGGCATTAGAATGGCAGGCGGTACTCCTTTCGAATTTGGGTGCATAGGAGTATGTGACGGTATTGCAATGGGACATATAGGTATGAAATATTCTTTGCCTACAAGGGAATTAATAGCTGATTCGTGCGAATCAATGGCTCTTGCTCATGGATTCGATGGCATGGTTTTTATACCAAACTGCGATAAGATTGTTCCCGGAATGCTTATGGCTGCTGCCAGGCTTGACATGCCTTGCATTTTTATCAGTGGGGGCCCTATGCTTTCGATCAGGAAAAATGGCAAATATGTTGATCTAAACAGTGTTTTTGAAGGCATCGGCGCTTTTAAGGCAGGCAAGATAGACAGCGATGAAATGCTTGAGATTGAAGATTCGGCTTGCCCGGGATGTGGTTCTTGTTCGGGCATGTTTACTGCTAATTCTATGAACTGTTTAACAGAAGTTCTTGGATTGGGTTTGCCAGGCAATGGAACAGTACCTGCAGTATATGCCGAGCGTTTAAGACTTGCAAAGTATGCAGGCATGAAGATAATGGAGTTAATACAGAAAAATATAAAGACTTCAGATATATTAAAGAAAGAAGCATTTATGAATGCATTGGCTGTAGATATGGCACTGGGCTGTTCTACAAATTCTGTTCTTCACCTTCTTGCCATTGCTCATGAAGCAGGGGTGGATATTGATCTTGATCTTATAAATGAAATAAGCGCAAAAGTCCCTAATCTTTGCAGATTATCACCCGCAGGGCCTCATCATGTGCAGGATCTATACGAAGCAGGCGGTGTCCAGGCCGTAATGAAAGAATTAACAAAGAAAAATTTGCTGCATCTTGATTTGATAACTGTCACATGTAAAACTGCAGGAGAGAATATTGAAAAAGCAAAAGTACTTGACAGGAATGTTATAAGAAGTGTAGAAGAGCCTTACAGTCAAACGGGTGGGCTTGCAATTTTAAAAGGTTCTCTTGCTCCGCTGGGAGCTGTTGTCAAACGTTCTGCAGTGGCAGATGAGATGCTTAAGCATAGGGGCCCTGCCAGAGTGTTTGATTGTGAAGAAGATGCTATTAATGCAATATACAATGGCATGATTAAAAAAGGAGACGTTGTCGTTATAAGATATGAAGGCCCTAAAGGTGGACCAGGGATGAGAGAGATGCTTGGGCCCACTTCTGCTATTGCAGGAATGGGACTGGATAAAGATGTTGCACTTATTACTGATGGAAGATTTTCAGGAGCTTCAAGGGGTGCATCTATAGGCCATGTTTCTCCTGAAGCAATGGAAGGAGGACCTATAGCATTATTAAAAGACGGTGATATCGTTAATATAGATATCCCAGGTGGTAAATTAGATATTGAAATTTCTGAAGAAACTATGAAAACAAGGATGGCAGAATGGAAGGCGCCTGAACCAAAGGTTAAAAAAGGGTATCTTGCACGTTATTCCAGGTTAGTTTCATCTGCAAACACCGGTGCTGTTATAAGATAAGGAGGGGTACTATGAAGTTAAGAGGAGCGGATATTTTCGTAGAATGCCTCAAAGAGCAGGGAGTGGATACTATATTCGGATATCCTGGAGGGGCGGTGTTAAACATATACGACGCTTTGTACAAGGCAAAGGACTCCATCAGACATATTTTGACGTCACATGAGCAAGGAGCTGCTCATGCAGCTGATGGGTATGCAAGAGCGTCGGGCAAAGTCGGGGTATGTCTTGCAACATCAGGACCAGGAGCTACCAACCTGGTTACAGGCATAGCTACTGCTTATATGGATTCAGTTCCCATGGTGGCTTTTACAGGGCAGGTTCCCACAAACCTGCTTGGAAAAGATTCTTTTCAGGAAGTAGATATCACAGGCATAACAATGCCTATTACGAAACACAATTATATTGTTAAAGATGTCAATAAACTTGCAGAAACAATTAGGAAAGCTTTCTTTATTGCTTCGCACGGAAGACCGGGGCCTGTGCTGGTGGATATTTGCAAAGATGTCACATCCGCATTTGCGGAATATTCTGCGCAAAGCAGCGAAACTATTTCTGTCCAGGGTATTAAAAAGTATAAAGATGTTGATTTTACACAGATATTAGAATGTGCTGATGCGATATCAAGAGCACAAAGACCTTTTATTATTGCAGGAGGGGGAGTTGGCATAGCTGATGCTTCGGACTGTTTGATTGCACTTGCAGAGAGAGCATCCATACCGGTTGCGACTACGCTTATGGGAATAGGTTCTTTCCCCGGAGAGCATCCATTATTTACAGGAATGGTTGGCATGCATGGCACAAAAGCATCCAATATAGCTGTGTCGGAAGCTGATCTTATAATAGCTGTAGGAGCAAGATTCAGCGACAGGGTTATCAGCAATGTATCCAAGTTTGCTCCTAATGCAGTAATAATGCATATTGACATAGACCCATCAGAAATAGGAAAAAATGTTACTGCAGAGCTTTCTTTGGTTGGTGATATAAATTATATTCTGAAGCAGCTTGCAGAGAATGTTGAAAGCAACCAAAGAAAAGAATGGAACACAAAAATTTCCGAATGGAAAAATAAATATCCTTTAAGATATAAAAATGATGAAGTATTGAGAGGGCCATATGTTGTAGATAAAATTTACAATATAACCAAAGGAGAAGCTATAATTACTACCGAAGTCGGACAGAACCAGATATGGGCTGCTCAGTTTTATAAATTTACAAAACCGAGGCAGTTTATCTCATCCGGTGGTTTGGGGACGATGGGTTTTGGCTTGGGTGCGAGTATAGGTGCTCAAATAGCTTGTCCCAATAAAAAAGTTATCAATATTGCAGGTGATGGAAGTTTCAGGATGAACTGCAATGAGCTTGCTACGGCTGTTGAGTATAAATTGCCTGTAATTATAGCAATACTAAATAATAGAGCATTAGGGATGGTAAGACAATGGCAGAATCTGTTTTATGACGGAAGATATTCCTGCACAAATCTTGACAGATGCACAGATTTTGTGGCGCTGGCAAAGGCTTATGGTGCAGATGGGATGCATGTTTATGATAAAAACGAAGTTGACAGGGCATTGGAAAAAGCTCTCAGTACAACAGACAGACCTTTTGTAATAAATTTTAATATCGACATGGATGACAAAGTTCTGCCAATAGTTCCTCCAGGCGCACCTATAGAAGAGTTGATAGAGGAGTAATAGAAAGGTAGAATTAATATATGCTGCTAAATAATTTCCAACAGATTCTAACTGCTGCAAAAAACCTTCCAAAGAAGAGGGTTGTCGTCGCTTTGGCGCAGGACGATGATGTTATTGAAGCTGTATTGCGAGCCAACAAAGATGGCCTCGCTGACTTCAGCCTGGTAGGAGATAAGAAAAAGATATATGATATTGCTGAAAAGCTAAACGGGGACATTTCAGGCTGCGATATTATAAAGGAAATGGATTATGAAAAATCCATAAGAGTAGCGGTAGACATGGTGTCAAGCGGATATGCCCATATACTTATGAAAGGTATGGTGCAGACACCTGACCTGCTGAGGGTAGTGCTCGAGAAGGAATCAGGCTTGAGAACAGGAGGAATTTTAAGCCACCTGTCAATTCTTGAAGTGCCAAATTATCACAAAATGATAATCATTACAGATGGAGGGCTTAATATATCTCCAGATATAAAGCAAAAAGCAGGAATAGTACAGAATGCTGTAGAAGTGGCACATGCATTGGGAAATGAAATGCCTAAAGTTGCTGTGCTGGCTGCAATTGAACTTGTCAATCCTGCCATGCAGGCAACAATTGATGCTGCGTTGCTTTCCAAGATGGCAGAAAGAGGCCAAATAAAGAAATGCATAATAGACGGACCTCTCGCAATGGACAATGCAATCAGCAAAATAGCAGCTCAGCATAAAGGCATAAAAAGTGATGTAGCAGGAGATGCAGATATTTTGCTTGTTCCAGAAATAAATTCAGGGAACATACTTTATAAAACACTTGCTTTTATTGCACAAGCTAAGTCCTGTGGATTAGTGGCAGGAGCAAAGGTGCCGATAGTTGTTACATCAAGAGCTGACTCTTATGAAACCAAGTTATTGTCAATAGCTGTCGCATCAATTTTGCAGAACAAACAAGTTTAAATAGAATATGATTACAGGTGGTATTGTTATGGGAAACAGCAAATATATTCTAGTTGTTAATCCTGGTTCCACATCTACTAAATTAGCAGTTTTTGAAGAAGAAAGATGTCTGATATCTTCCAGCTTGTCAATTGAAGGGAGAAGTTTTGAGGGGCAGGATGATTTTGAAAAACAACTTGAATACAGGTTAAATACTGTTAAGGATTTTATTAAAAACAACAATTACACATATTCAAGTTTTAAATGCGTAGTTGCAAGGGGAGGTTTGTTAAGACCCCTGGAAGGTGGAGTATACGAAGTTAATGAAACAATGGTTTCAGATTTGAGAAGCTGCAAATATGGATTTCATGCAAGCAATTTTGGAGCTGTCATAGCAAATGAGATTGCAGGTATATGTAATATACCTGCATACATTGTTGATCCTGTAGTAGTTGATGAAATGCATCCATTGGCAAGACTTTCGGGGATACCTCATATTCAAAGAAAAAGTGCTTTTCACGCATTGAATCAAAAGTTTGTGGCACGTAAAGCTGCAAAACAGATAGGGAAGAGATATGAAGACGCAAATCTCATAGTATGCCACATGGGTGGAGGCATATCTGTTGGAGCTCATTTTAAAGGTAGAGTAATTGATGTAAACAACGGACTTGAAGAAGGTCCATTTTCTCCGGAAAGATCAGGCAGCTTGCCTGTGCTTCAATTGGTAGATATGTGTTTTTCAAATCAATACTCAAAGAATGAAATTAAGAGCCTTTTAGTTGGCAGAGGTGGAGTTGTATCTTATCTTGGAACCACTGACTGCAAGAAGGTTGAAGAAATGGCTTTGCAGGGCGATATGAAAGCCCAGCTGATACTAGAAGCTATGGCATATCAGATTTCCAAGGAAATAGGATCATGTTCTGCAGTCCTAAAAGGAGAAATAGATCTTATTGTACTCACGGGAGGACTTGCCAGGAGCAAGCATCTTGTGGAATGGATTTCAGAAAGAGTAATGTTTATAGCTCCTGTAGTTGTTTATGAAGGAGAAAATGAAGCTGAAGCTTTAGTGGAAGGTGTTATGCGTGTGTTGAGAGGAGAAGAGGAGAGCAGACAATATTAGCCAGCTTGAATTATTGCTTGAACTATCGCTTCAAGCATGTGGGCATGTATAATTCAGCTCGGGGCAAATCAAACTCGCAAAATTATGACATAATGATTTATGATGAGATAATTTTGCTCAAACAGTGATTTGCCATGGCCTCGCTCGGATTAACATGCCCATCTTGCTTTACGCTAATGTTCTTCGCAATTATTCAAGCTGGCTACATGAAATTATAAAATAACAAGGTAGCTTGAATTATTGCTTGAACTATCGCTTCAAGCATGTGGGCATGTATAATTCAGCTCGGGGCAAATCAAACTCGCAAAATTATGACGTTACGCCAATGTTCTTCGCAATTATTCAAGCCAATCCTAACATGAATTGATATGCTTTATCCCAGAATCCCGGCAAATGTTCGTGGCCAAAGTCCGGATAAATTTCGATGTTTTTAGGAGAAGTTATTTTATTGTAGACTGCAAATTGTGTTGAAGGAGGACAGATAGTGTCCATTAGTCCTGTTCCCATCAAAACTTCACCTTTTATCCTCTTGGCGATATTTTGCAAATCAATATAACCCAGTCGTTCTAGAACCTTTTCTTCATTTTTATGTTGAGGATCGAAATTTCTAAAGTAGTATATTAATTCGTAATATGCATCTTTAGCAAGATCCATTTCAAGGATTCTCTTATAGTCACACAAGAAAGGATAAACTGGGACAAGCTTTTTAATTCTTGGTTCCAGAGCTGCACACGCAATGGTAAGGGCACCGCCTTGAGAAGCACCCATGGCTCCTACTCTGGTTTCGTCAACTTCTTCAAAATTCATAACAATTCTGGCCAACTGGGCAGTATCAAGGAATATATGCCTGAAAGACAGATTATGAGGATTGGGATCGTCAATCCCTCTAATAATATGACCTGAAAAAGTCGTGCCAATGTGTCCAAGATTATCTGCAGAGTAGCCTCCTTGACCTCTGCAGTCCATGGACGCTACACAAAAACCGGCAAAAACATAATTCATCTTGTCGCTCCAGTCGCCACAATTGCCTCTATATCCATGAAATTGCAAAACAGCAGGTCGTGGAGAACTGATATTTTTAGGTCTTATGTATTTGGCATGTATGCGAGCTCCTTTTACACCAGTGAAGAACAAGTCATAACATTCTGCAAATGGTACCTGGAAATCCGATGGAATAAGTTCCAACTCAGGATCAATAGCATACATTTCCTGAAGAGCATTGTCCCAATACTCGTCAATATCTTTAGGACATGGGCTGACGCCATTATACTTGAATAGTTGTTCTAAAGGCATATCAATTAGCGGCATAAATGTTACCTCCTGCAAAAATTATCAAAAGCATTTAACAAAAACTTGACAATGCCTTAATTATATGATAAATTGTTAGTGCTGTCTAGAGAGGTCTTTTTTTTATGCCTTGATAAAGCGTTATAATTATGATTTTCAATTGAACTTTATAACAGAGTTCGGAGGTGTTATAGATGAGGGTTAAGATTACATTGGCGTGTACGGAATGCAAGCAACGCAATTACAACACAATGAAAAACAAGAAGAATGATCCTGACAGGATTGAACTGCAGAAGTTTTGCAGATTCTGCCGTAAGCACACAACTCACAAAGAAACAAAATAAAATGATATGTGAGGATGGGATATAAATGTCTGAAAACGTTAAGCAATCCAAGCTGGCGAAGAATTGGGCAGCTTTTATTAGAAATCTAAAAGATATTAGGCTTGAGCTGAAAAAAGTAGTATGGCCTACAAAAGAGCAGCTTATTAACAATACTGTTTCCGTTTTGGCAGCATGTCTTTTGATAGGTATACTTATATGGGTTATTGACTTTGGTTTGAGCAGTATTTTAAATTTGATCTTTTCCAGATAAACGGCTGCATGTACACAACCTTTTTACATGTATATAAGTTTTTAAACAGTTAATAATTTGTATAAATGATTGTTTTTCCCTAAGAGGAGGGATACAGGACCGATGTTTGAAACTGAAAGAAATGAGGAAGCGGTTCAGACGCCCAAATGGTACGTTGTACACACTTACTCCGGATATGAAAACAAGGTAAAAGCAAATTTGGAGAAAATAGTTGAAAACCGTGGTTTGCAGGACTATATTCTTGATATAGTTGTGCCTATGGAAGAACAAATAGAAATAAAGGACGGCAGAAGAAAAAGTACCTTAAGAAAAGTTTTTCCGGGGTATGTTCTTATTAAAATGATTATGACTGATGAATCCTGGTATGTGGTAAGGAATACGAGAGGCGTTACGGGATTTGTAGGGCCGGGATCGAAACCTGTGCCGCTGACTGATGAAGAAGTTGTTGCAATGGGCGTAGAAGAGCTTGTTCCGGTAGTAGATTATGAAGTCGGTGATAATGTTAGAGTTGTATCAGGTCCGCTTGAAAATTTTATAGGTATAGTTGAAGAAATAAATATGGAAAAAAGAAAAGTACGCGTTTCTGTTTCCATGTTTGGCAGAGAGACACCAGTCGAGCTTGATTTGACACAAATACAAAGAATATGATTATGCAAATACAAAGAATATAATATAAATCACAAATGCCTGCGGCACGGTGATAATCTTCATTATGAAACTATAATGGAGATTATGACCGCGCCGCAGGCGCTCAAAAAATTGGGAGGTGGAAAATATGGCAAAGAAAATTGCTGGATATGTAAAACTTCAGATTCCTGCAGGAAAAGCAACTCCGGCTCCACCGGTTGGACCAGCTTTAGGACAGCATGGCGTAAACATAATGGCATTTGTTAAGGAGTTTAATGAAAGAACTGCGAAAGATGTAGGTCTTATCATACCTGTTGTTATAACAGTTTATGCAGACAGGTCTTTCTCATTCATTACCAAAACTCCTCCAGCATCTGTCCTTATCAAGAAGGCATGCAAGATTGAAAGTGGTTCCGCAAAACCGAACAGAGATAAAGTTGCTAAGATAACAAAAGAAGACATAAGGAAAATAGCAGAGCTCAAGATGCCTGATCTTAATGCTGCAAGCATTGAAGCAGCTATGAGTATGATTGCAGGAACTGCAAGGAGCATGGGTGTAGTAGTTGTTGACTGATGCCTTGAGAATTTGATTTGAAATATATCTCAAGAGCAGTGGGAGGGCTTCTTGTCCCGAAAAAAATACCACGAAGGAGATGATTATGATGAAAAGAGGAAAGAAGTATAGCGAAAGCATAAAGTTAGTAGACAGAACTCGTTTATATGATCCAGCCGAAGCTTTGGATCTTGTTCAAAAAACTGCTAAAGCTAAATTTGACGAAACTGTTGAGGCACATATAAGATTGGGTGTTGATTCAAGACATGCGGATCAACAGGTAAGAGGAGCTGTTGTGTTGCCTCATGGAACAGGTAAAAAAGTAAGAGTGCTAGTTTTTGCTAAAGGAGATAAAGCAAAAGAAGCAGAACAGGCCGGCGCAGAATATGTAGGTGCGGAAGAGCTTGTTTCAAAGATTCAGAATGAAAACTGGTTCGAGTTTGATGTAGTCGTTGCTACGCCTGATATGATGGGTGTTGTTGGTAGACTTGGTAAAGTGCTTGGTCCTAAAGGACTCATGCCCAACCCAAAAGCAGGAACAGTAACAATGGATGTTGCAAAAGCAATTGCAGATATCAAGGCAGGTAAAATTGAGTACAGGCTGGATAAAACAAATATTATCCACTGCCCGATTGGCAAAGTATCTTTTGGAACAGAAAAGCTGCTTGATAATTTCCATACTTTGCTGGAAGCCATTATAAAAGCCAAGCCTGCAGCTGCAAAAGGCCAGTATTTAAAAAGTGTTGTTGTTTCATCAACAATGGGTCCTGGCATAAAAATTAATCCTCAAAGAGTTATGGGTTAATTTAAAAATTTGCTTTACAAATTAGTTTTTATATATTAAAATATGTTATGTGTTTTTAGCGCAATACATTGAGTTTGCCGTAGACAGCAGGTGCGGGATTCGCTTAAATATGCCTGCCGAGGATGAACAGACATATTGATGTGGTGGAAGTCATTTCAGCCTCTTGTTTGTCGATTTAGTCTACGCAAACAAGAGGTTTTTTAGTTCCTAAACTTTACAAGGGAGGTGACGTGCAATGCCAAGTCAAGAGACATTGCAGCAAAAGCAGCAAGTTGTGAAAGAGCTTTCTGAAAAAATGAGTTCAGCTCAAGCTATGGTTTTTGTTGACTATAGAGGACTCACAGTTGAGCAGGACACTGAATTGAGAAATGCTCTTAGAAAAGCTGGTGTTGAATACAAAGTTGTAAAAAATACTTTAATTCGTTTTGCAGCCAAAGAAAATAACCTTGATGCATTGGAACAATATCTTAACGGACCTACTGCAGTAGCTTTAAGTGCTGAAGATCCTGTAGCTCCTGCAAAAGTTATTTCTGAGTTTGCAAAAAAGTATGATAAACTTCAGATAAAGTCTGGAGTTGTTGACAAAAAGGTAATAGATGTTGAAGGCGTTAAAGCTCTCGCTGAGCTTCCTCCACGAGAAGTTCTTATTGCCAAAGTTCTCGGTGGTTTCAATGCGCCTATATCAGGTTTTGTCAATGTGCTTAATGCAAATATCAGAGGTCTTGTTGTCGCTCTCAATGCAATTGCGGAGAAAAAAGCAAGTGCTTGACAGTTAATTAGTTCTATTTCAAAAACTAATTAATTACTAATAATACTTAATCAGCATTTTCGAAAACAATTATTAAAATATGATTAGAAAGATGGAGGTATATTAAAATGGCAAGTGAAAAAGTTTTAAAATTAATTGAAGATGTAAAAGCTCTTACAGTATTGGAACTTTCAGAATTAGTAAAAGCATTGGAAGAAGAATTCGGGGTATCCGCAGCAGCTCCTGTTGCTGTTGCTGCAGCTCCTGCTGCCGGTGCTGCTGCAGCTCCTGCTGCTGAAGAAAAGACTGAATTCAACGTCATTCTCAAAGAAGTTGGGGCAGACAAGATCAAAGTTATTAAAGTTGTTAGAGAAATTACAGGTTTGGGTCTTAAAGAAGCAAAAGATATCGTTGACGGAGCTCCAAAGACTGTTAAAGAAAACGTATCAAAAGAAGAAGCGGCATCAATCGAAGCTAAATTTAAAGAAGTTGGGGCAACTGTTGAAATTAAATAATTTATTGCCCAATACAGTTTTTCAGCAAAAACTAAATGTTGTATGCAAAAAGCACAAGATACCATACCAAGTATCTTGTGCTTTTGTGTGTTTTATATAAAAATACCATGTCATATTGACATGCCTATATTTGTATGATAAAATCATTAATTGCATTGTAAATTGGAACCTTATGCCATTAAGTAAACCACTTTGCTTCATGCGAGTATTATAGCATGGTTGAATAAAATATACAACATTTGTTAATAATCATTTAATGATTATTATGGCTTAATAAGCCATTTTATACGGGTGATTAATGAGGCTTTTAATAATACTACTAAAAGCTTCGTTTATTATAATATTACATTTAAACTTAACTAATTAGTTACTGCTGAAAAACTAATTAATTTTTATGGAAAGCGTTGCAAATTTATGTGATACTGCTGGTTTGTCATGCTTTCTGTGTAGTTTTACCAAAAGTCATAACTTATGAGGTGATTTTGATGGTACATCCTGTCCAGTTAGGTAAAAACACTAGAATGAG
>Ga0308398_1001696_pt1 | contig 11501 bp, 9 predicted proteins | sample Hotspr20SampleT9_FD_202360 | JGI IMG/M metagenome (GOLD analysis project Ga0308398, IMG submission 202360) | Hot spring phototrophic mat microbial communities from Mushroom Spring, Yellowstone National Park, Wyoming, United States - 20051001_T9 ...
ATCATGGCAACACCCGCTGTCGCAGTGGATGGAAAAATCGTACTCATGGGTAAGATACCCACGCTGGAGGAAGCGAAGAAACTCTTGATGAAACACTGACAGTTTTGTGTAAAGTCACGCGGGCGGCCTCCTGTTGGCCGCCTTTTTATTGAACGCTCGAACAGCTACAAATCAGACTTTCGTAGCTGACCACAAGGAAGTAATTTGTGAAGTTTCTCGTCAGGGATATTTTTCAAGGATTCTCAGCTCAGGAGAAACGTCAAAAGTCAAACAGAACCCATTTTCCGTTACATCAACTCTACATCCAACTCAGCTGAGAGAAGTTCTATCATCAAACCTGACCCCTCGAGTTCTTCTCCCGGGTTGTCTTTCCCAGCAATCCATTCAAATATGAACGAGACAACGTTGTCTTCGTCAGGGAAGGACGTCGAAAGAGTCAACGATGAGCATTTCCAAAGTTTAGATAATGTTGACACTACCCGCAAAGGTAACAAAGGCAATATTCGGACTTCACATTATCTAACTCTTTTTGAACTTAGCATTCAATGTTTGGTTTGACGACTCGTATGAGAGCTTAGATTCCGTTATACGGAATTTGGTCTTGAGACGTTGTGTCCCAGCATCGCCGTAGCGCACACCTTCTGCTTTCAATTCCGTTATACGGAATTTGGTCTTGAGACAGTAAAAGCTACGCTATAGGCAGGTTTTCTGACGCTCTTTCAATTCCGTTATACGGAATTTGGTCTTGAGACTGAGGAAGATGCGAATGCGCTTGCGTGTTGACCGTCCTTTCAATTCCGTTATACGGAATTTGGTCTTGAGACCATTAGAAGAATATAGCTCTTGTACCCCATATGAGCTTTCAATTCCGTTATACGGAATTTGGTCTTGAGACTCATCACTACATATACCCAAGTCTCTCCGCTTTTGTCTTTCAATTCCGTTATACGGAATTTGGTCTTGAGACGAAGCATACCGCGCGATGCCCTGCTGGTGCAAGCACAAGCTTTCAATTCCGTTATACGGAATTTGGTCTTGAGACTCAACTCTACAACCTCATTCCCGACCTTCAAATTCAAACTTTCAATTCCGTTATACGGAATTTGGTCTTGAGACGGTATCATGGTTTTTTATATCGTTACTCGAAATAGATTTTATCATTATTCTTCGTGAAGAAGATGGTAAAGGCACGATTCGCCTGCAAAGGAAAGGAAGCCCCGTACTGATCGTCCTGAAGTAATCTCCAGACCACTGCGGTTGGCTGAACAACGGTTTAGAGGAAGTCTTCGCTCACATCTTTCCACGCTGCTGTGGTAATAGAATGCGGAAGCACGTTGAAAAAGTAGTTTCGCAAAGCAAGAGACTTTAAGAGAAAATTAGAGTTTGCGGCTCTCTGTTAGAACGCTAAATAACTCGTCGTTCATTTCTGGGCGAAACAACAGGATTTCTGAGGGTCCCTATGGTCAACTTTTCCCAATCTTTAGATAGGGACACAGCAATGACTGAGTCCTTCGTCTTGTCTATAATCTTCATGAGCCTTATGAGTAGACTCAAAATGGCTTTTCTGTCCACGGGACAGTAGAAACAACTGTACTGGATTCTCACTCCGCGTTCGGAAATTATTTTCTCGACCTTGCGTCTTCTCTTGTCATCTGACACATCGTACGACACGAGATAACCTGTGGTCCCGCTCATTTCGTCACCACAAATGGTGTATATTCGCCAACTTCCCCAAGTATGCACTTTTCAAAGAGCCTCGCTTGAACCTCAATTATTCTTAAGTATTCAATCGAGGTATTGAGCACTGGATGATGATGCTTCGTCTCAAGGCGATCCTTGTAATGTTCTAAGAATTTCTTCCTGCCCCTATCTGTTAACACGAACGAACCTTGTATATTTTCGATGAAATCGGAGGGCTTTATGTGCCTAAGATTTACAAGAGACAAAACCAGCTGATCAACTATGATCGGTCGGAATTCCTCCATTAAATCGAGCGCTAACGCAAATCTACCGTAATGATCAGTATGCAATACCCCAAGTAAAGGCTCAAATCCGATACCAACTAATACGCTCAAGACGGTATTGTGAAGTAAGGTGTATCCAAAGCTGAGTAGAGCGTTAATGGGATCTTTCGGTGGGCGACGATTTCTCTCGTTGAAGTTCCAGATTGGTTCAAAAGCCCTTTTGTAGATCTCGAAGTACGTGTTTGCAGAAACTCCCTCGATTCCTAAAAGTTCGTCGAAATTCCAACAATTGTTTATCGCTCGTTCCAGCTCTTTGAATTTGGCTTTTTCCTCTCCTCTTAAGAGAGATTTCTTGGTCAGGACGAACACCTGGTTCCTGACCTTTCCGAGCACAATTTTTTTGGCCAGGCACAACCTTTTCTCTTGATCTTTGTAAATTTCCAACTGTTTCAGCCTCAGAAACACGTTTTTTGGAACAGCACCAGTACACATAGCTGAAAGAGCCCCATTGAGGTCTGTGAAAACGATCGGAATAGCGTTTTGGACCAGGAGTTTCAAAGCCTGAGACGATATCTGGACGTTGCCCATCAGATAGAGTGTACCGATCTCAGAAAAATGGGCCTTCAAAAGTTCTTCACCTGAATGGGATATCACAATGCTCTCTCCCGCTCGACCAACGAATGCACCTTGTGAAGAGAGGAAAATTGGTGGTTTGTAACTGTGTGGGGTGACTTTTCTAACGAGATTTTGACCGTTTTTCTTGGCGGAGGGCATACAGATATCCAGCAATGAACAAGGAGAGCAGTGCTTCTTGTTGTATCGAGGCTGTGGCACTTCATCTGCAATTCTTCTCATCTCTCTAAGTATTTCTCTCAGCCGGGAAACCAACTCAGTATCAGCCTTAACTTCGAACTTTTTTTCAGATCCGACGTAGTGCAACCTTCCTACCACTTTTTTAATGTCTTCGTCAAACGTTTCGCAATAACAAATCAAGTAGGCGACGAGCTGTAGAACATCGTTTTTGAAAGGTTTAGTGGCGTTCCCCTTCTTGGTTTCAACTATGACAGTCTTTTCGTCTGTTTTGATAACCTCATCGACAAAACCATAAATCCCAAGCGAATTCGAGTGCACGAATATGCCTTGTCTTCTCTTGTAACCTTTTGTTTGGGCTTTCTTACTCTTCTTCTCATCGATGTATCTGCCTTCTTCCACGTGTTCGTTCGTAGAGAATTGTCCTTTCACGTATTCAATGTAGTATCTGTATGGACAGTACAAATAAGCGTTAATCGCGAAGATCGGTATTTCTTCTTCCATTTCCATTTGGATTTTCACCTCGGAAACAAATCGCATTCCCAAGGTTTTTCTTCAAGATAAGATTGTGCCTTCAAAGCTTCTGATCCTATCAAGACTTTTTGAAAATATGAATTGACTTCTGCTTTGACCGGGTGAAAATCAAGTAGGAAACATTTCTTTTCCGCATCGGGATTGACCAAATAAACTGGCACGCCCCTGAGTTTGCCAACGTGAAAAACATCGTTCATCAGTGTGAATTCGATCTCCAACGGCACGAAGAACCTCGACTTGGCCCTCGTTCGTATCCTGATGAAAGGTTTTTCGAATCTTTCCAGCGGAGCTTCCAAGCGATACGCTTCTTTCACCGAACTTCTCAAATCTTCCGGAATGTCCCAACTCGTTAAGTTTTTGACCCTGTACTGTGTTATTATCGCAAATTTTTCGTAGACGAATGAATCCGCTCCACTCAGCTTTTTCGGATCCCTCACGTAGACCTGATCACCAGAGGCTCTAAACGGGAGTATGAACCTCTCTATGAAGTGTCGGTACACTTCTAGGGCTTCCCTCAATTCATGGTCATCTTGGTAAAGCTCCTGAAGTGTTTTTTGCAGCTCTGGGTTTCTCTTCAGGATATCACCTTGAGTTTTCTCATCCGCAATGCTTAAGTAGTACATGTCCAATTCATTCCGGCACAGATTTCTCACCGCATGGGGTTCTAAACCAAAAAATTTCTCCAAAAGCTTGAAGTATTCGCTCAGAATCCCTTTTTGGTCCTTTGGAAAAAGCAAACAAAACACGTCTTCAAAGAAGGCTATGATCAATCTGAAAGGACCGAGGAACTCTCTTTTGAGACTTTCTATTCGAGACGGGACGAGTTCTCGAAGCGTCTTGGAGAACTCGAGTCTGTTCGATGACCTATTCAGGCTTTCCAAAACCCGAGAGAAGATCTTCGGAGGTACTATCACGAAGGCTTGAGATGGCATATCTGTAACCTTCTTACCAAAAACCCTGCCAACTCGCCCAAGACGTTGAACGATGTCGTCTGAATCACGGGCTTCGAAAAAGATAATGTCAATAGCTTGTCTATGTTTTTGTGGCCTTTCTATTTCGTATCCCACGTCTATCGTCGGAGTGGCCAAAATAACTCTCTTTTCCAGATTAATTTTCCTTTGTTCGTGAGCCATGGGACCGGTGACCAAACCAAAATCAAGGCGTTTTTCTCTCAAATGTTTTGCAAGTTTTATGAGCCTTCTCAGAGAATCACTAATGATTAAAATATCTTTGTCGGACTCTTTCACGATCTTCTCTTCAATAAGATCGACGTAGTCATCGATCTTGCCTTTGAGAATTTCGACTTCCAAAGGTGTTGCGGTTTTTACACTCAAGAAAGTGCATTGATCTGCTTCATAGTCGATTTTGGATACGGTAATTCCCATTTTAGCGAATACTTCTTGCATTTCTCGACTTGGGGTAGCAGTCATTAAAATGTACTTCTGTGGAATGTTGAAGTAAATTGAGGTGGCTATGAACACGAAAGCGAAGAACAACCTGCTTGGATCGTAGTAATGGAATTCGTCAAAGGCCACGAGCTCGGGAAACTTGAGAAGATCTACTATGAGCGTACGGTTCATTGGTCCTGTTCCGTATTTCTGCAGCAGAACGTAATGCACTATGTCTGGATTCGTGACAACGATGGCTTTATCTTTTTTGAGAATATCTCTGAGCGTCCGAGAGTGTGATCTGCCGTTCATCTCATCTAAGGTCTCCGACGTCACAAGGAAAACCTCGTGCTCCAAGTTGTGTTCGGCCTTGAATCGCTCAATGGAAGATTTGTACTGATGAATCAATTCGTTTATTGGTGCAATGATCAAAACCCTCTTGAAGCCTTTTTTCCTTATGGCGTTCAACAAGGCTTTGGTTTTACCGGTACCAGTTGGATAGGTGTTCAGAACGATTTGACATTTCTCGAGTTCCTCGTACGTCTTAACTTGATGGAGCGCCCAAATTTTTCCGTCTTCTTCTACAATCGGTATCGAGTAACCGTCTATTTTTTTCATGAAGTCTCCGCCTCCATACCGGAGAAATAAGCAACCTCGATGGGTATTTGAAAGATCTCGGTGGAGCCTTCCAACTGAACATCAAACTCGGTGTATTCCCCTTCGGCTCTCACGTTCTCTATCAAAGGTACAGGTTTGATGGAAACCACGTTGAAGCCCTTTAAGGTGTACCGATCTTTCGAAAGATCAACTGGATTGATAGGGTGCTTACAGAAAAATTCTCCGGCCTTTTTGTCGTAATCAAGCTTCTGCCAAATCAGCTCGCACTTCGACATGAACTTACCAAGTCTTACGAACTTTGGAAAATCAATGGGACCAGTTGACTTGACAAAGAAAATTGCCTCGCTCTCCGGTCCGATCAGTTTGAACTGGCCGATCTGGGGGGAGTTGTACGCACGAATCTGTGATTTAGTGGCTCTGTGTAACATCGCACTATCGATGACCACGTTTCGTCCCATTTTCAGGTAGTATCCCTCTCCAGTTGCATTGAAGCTACTGAGAGTCCAGTTGCAGACAATGAACTTGGCCGGGTAAACATAGATGTCTCTGCAACTAATGTCTTGTTTGTAGCTTGGTTTTTCTCTACCGAGGTATTGAACATTTGCTAAACCCAGCGCGTATGTCAATGCGTAGTTTCCAACGTACGGCATGGTTATGTACATTTGAGACACTTCTTTACTTGCAAAGAAGACACCTTCGTGAGCCACTAAACGACACAGGTAGATGTACATGAGATCAATCTCCCGTTTTTGACGCCAAAATACCCTTCAGATTTCTGAGCGCCTCCACAAAATCCTTCGGATTTTGATAAATTTTTTTGGTCTCGTCGAGGAGCTTTTTGAGTTCGTCTCCGACGATCAGTTCTGTTCTTGATGGTGCTTTTTGGCATACGTCTTCGATGATTTTAGCCAGTTTCTCGGTCAGAACATCATCTTTCAGTGGATGAGTTCTCTCATTGACTGAAAGATTATCCCAAAGGAGTTTTGTCAGCTGAAGTGAGCTGAAAATCTCCGCTTCGGCTCCGACTATGGCAACTACAATGTTGGAAACTTTTCCAATTCGCGAGCTCATGGCTCCATACCTTGTCGTTCTGAGTATGCTTCCAAGCACATAGATGAACTCGGGTTCTCTTATGTCCCTGAGAGTTTCCACATCGACGAAATGCGCTTCTGGTTTCACGTATTCAACGGCTCCCAAACTTTGACGCATCTCAGGTTTTCCATCTTTGAATTCGACCATGGTTTCAAGCTCGCTCAAGGCGTTGAAGGTGCGAAGTTCCGTGATCTCAGACGCCGACAAGATCGAATATCCATCCTCTGTAAGAACTCTCGATTTGAGACTCCCCTTGCTTTCTTTTCCACTTTCAGCAGCCGCGTAACCGTAGATCAAACAGTCCGGGCACTTTCCACACATGGAAGCGTTGATTGAGCAATCGTCCACCAGGATTCCATGAAATCTGAGAAATTCTCTGCCAGTTCTCCTCTCCGGTGCGACCGCCTTGCGCTTCGTGAAAACCACGCGTGGTTTTGTCTCCACGTCCTGGTAACCCATTCGAGTCATCTCTTTGGTTATTCCCTCATCGGTCCGAAGAACTAGTTCCGAATCCGACTTTCTTAAAAGCACGATGTGAATGAACCTAGCGGTTGGCGAGGAGGGAAACTTCTCAGGGTGGAAGAAATCACCGATTTTCTGCGCAGCGCTCAAAAATTTCATGCATCACACCTCCTTACTTTTCTTTGAAGTTCTATTTTCGTAAACCAAAAGCTTGATCGTGCCCAAAAACAGGTTTCTGTACTTCGCGTAGTTGAGTATGAGAGTTTCTCTGCCGTTGATCAGATTGCCCTCACCAATTCTTTTGAGGAAGCTCAAAAACGCGTCCGCAAATTCTTTCGCTTCGTTCTGTGAATCGGTTGATCTCGAGACGCTTTCGAAAATGAGTGCTTCAAGGACTTCTTCATCTTCAGTTTTGGGATCAAATTTTCTAACGCTTTTAATGGCGTCTAAAAACGGTTTCGTGTACTGGTATTCCGTTGGCTCCGATTCGCTTGATCCTCCAAGTACCCAGCGCCTTGCAAGTTCTGCCATCTTTCTGATTTCTTCCACTCTATCACCCCCAAAGATCTTGAACAGACATGGAGCGATCGTCATCGGTTTGAAATCCTCCCATCTCTTCGCGACCACCGCTGCGACATCTAAATCCGTTGGTTGGGAAAGAAACTCAAACAAGTAATCTCTAACATTTGTGTCTCGGAGGTACTCTCCGAACTGTATCCACACTCCTGGATTGACAAGGATTTTCTTTGCAAATACACTGCCGTCCTTCACCCAGATGTTCTCATCGAACTCTATGTCGTCCTGAAGCAATTGAACATCCGTTGTGACAAGTACTCTCACAGGTATTCTGGAGCGAATTCTCAGAGCGCTTATCGCTGCCATCGCCGACAAGCTTTTCCATTTTTGAAGGTCATTACCACTCACGGGAACCGGAAGATAAACCATGTTTCCGAAGATAATCTTTAGTTGCTCTTTCTTCTTGTCCTTTTTGAAGAGTGAGACGATGACGTCGGACATAGCTCGTTGTGAACTCTCATTGCTTGTCCCGTTCAGCTCTTTTTTCACTTGTTCTTCCATCGTCCTGAGAAAACTATCCGGATAGTAGTTCTCGGGCAGCAGGACGAACACAATCTGCGAATCAGAGTAATTCAATCCTTTTGCCTTTGTCGCCAAGAATTGCAATCGGCAGTATTGGCAAATATGTCTCTTTGGATCCATCCTCTTATGCGCAGGGCCTCTGTTCGTGAACATCTGAACTTTAAGCGAGGGTGTCTCGGCGGACTCCGCTTCGACGACCTCATCCTCACCACTCGTACCGCAAATGCTGCAGGTGTCCCTGTACGGACCGTAGCGATGAAAACTCCGCACGAATTCTTTCGTATATTGCTCGGCTATGTTGTAACCACACACAGAAAGATTGATCGTCAAATACCTCTCAAGATACGTTTTCAAATTTCTTTTTGAGCACTTTTCGTACAAATCTGTCAGTTCACTCACACACCTTTTGGCAAAATCTTCCAGTGATTCACTCGAGTTGACGAATGGAGAGAATCGCGAGATGGTTTCGTACTTTTCTTGCAACACTTGGCTTTTAGATTTTTCACCAAGATTGAATCCTGCCAAGAGTTTGAACTTTTCCTTGATTGAATCTCTGTGCGGACCTCCATTCTTGTACAGTTCATCGCAGATTCTTTGAAGGCCCTCTATGAAAATCGCTTTTTCATTGTATTTGTCTTTCTTACTTATTGAAACCACCAAGAGCTTATCGATCAATCTGTTGAGCTCCATTTCAAAGGCAGAGCTGCTGAGTCTAACACCAGTGGACTCAAAGGTAACCGAATCTTGGAAAATCGCACGCGCTATACCTTCGTGGTCTAAGAATCTCCGCGATAACTCATAGATAAGGTGTTCAAGGGGTTCTTCTCTTTGATCGCCTTTTGAAAGGTAGACCAAACCGTTCGGGAATCGAGCGATGGGGAACAGATCGTGCTTTTCGGTGAGTAGATTGTTCAAGACCTCGAAGATCAGTTCGGTGAGCATTCCCCGATATTCCTTCAAAACAACGTGGAAAAGAGTCGTCCGATCGAACTTTCCATTGGAGAGTGTTTGTATTTCTCTTAAAACGCTTTCACAGGATTCTTTCAGGCGGCGATCTTTTTCCAAATCCGGGCCGGTGAAGTTGTCGAACTTGTCGGCGAACTTGATCACCCTGGTCAAGATCTTGACTTTTTTATCGAATTTTTCCTCTCTGTAGAACAGGAGTTCCATCCCAGGCAAACCGGTTTCTTGGTGCAAAGAGACGCACATTTGTATGATTTGGAGGTTTTCTTGCACAAATAAATTGCTTTCTGATACACCAAGTGAGTTCAGCACCTCTTTTATTTCTTCAAGGCTTGAACTTCGTCTCAGACTTCTCGAGAGGATTTTGTTCATGTCGTGCAAAAGGCCAGCGTAAAACGCTAAGGTGACGTGTCGATCGTCCAAAACGTTCCTTGAATACAAATATTGGGCCAACAAATAACTCGTGAAAGCCACGTTCATGAGGTGATCGGCGATGCTTCTCCCCGCTTTGGATCCACTTTCATGTTTTGCTTCTCCGAGTCTTTTCTTCAGCTCATAAATGGATTTCAACATCTGTTCCTCTTGAACGATCACGACGATCCCCCCGTTTAGTCAACCAGATTTTACATGGTTATGTACTTTGTGGTTCAAATCGACACAGATTTGTCGTTTTCGTACAGAATGACCATCTTCTCGATCTCTTTCCTCAACCTTCTTTTGATCCACTCTGGAGCCAGTATCTTCGCGTCGCTTCCCCACGATAGAACCCAGGATATGAGTTCTTTGTAACCACAGACTTTGACGTGGCACACGACGGAACCATCGTCGTTGTATTCCAACTTCTGCGAGGAATGCCTCGTAGTTTCTTCGATCTTTCTGGCGACCCTTTTGGAAAACCAGATCTTTATCTCGTACTCTCTGTCGGAAAAATGGGTTCCCCAAACCTTTGAAAGCATTGTCTCAATTTCTTGCCTCGTTGGAATGGAGAAGGACTGCTCGGTTGAAATCACGGGAGCATGGATTCTCGAAAGTCTTAAAAAGAGCTTAAAATTTCTCTCAACATCTCTGCAGAACAAGTACCAATGTTCATCGCTGAAAACGATCCTGTAGGGTTCTACCGTGTACTTTTGCCATCCTCTGTTTGGATTATGGTAATTGAATTGGATCACCACGTGGTTTGCTATGCCTTCTTCGATTGCTTCGACGACTCTGATGTCAACTTCTTCAACCTTGGGTTGCAGAAAGGAATAACACTGAACGTAATATGCGTACTTGGAGTAGAAGCTATCCAAACTGAGTGAATTTATGATCTGCGATTCTATGTTTTGCAAATCCTTTGAATACAACGATCCAAAGTAGTTCTTCGCAAGAACTACCATAAGCAGAAGAATTTTCTTTTCACGGGCGGTCAGACTGAGTGTGTAATCGTAGTCAATATCGAGCATGCTTTTTGCCATCCTGTGTCTGCCATGAGACGAAGTTATGGGGACACCGGCCATGCGCAGCTCCTCAATATACCGTTCAACAGTTCTAATGTTGACACCGAATTCTTCCGCGAGTTTACTACTCTCGACCGTCGATCCACTCATCAATCTGTAGAGCAGTCTGGAGATTCTGTTCAGCTTAGTCTCCACATCTCTTCTTTTCAAGGTTTGAAAATTTTTCGTGAAGTTCCTTGATTCTTTTCTCATTTGGGTGAACCCCCCTGACGAGGACGGAACCAAAACCACGTGCTGTTGAATAGCCCAAGCCCGTGAAATGCAGGTAAGCGAGTTCTCTCAAGGGTTCGTTGAACTTCAAGTATCCTACGAAACCTATCAAGACATGGTGCGAAAAACTGATCGCTTTCGTTCTCACACACATCTCTTCAATCGCTGGTAGAACTATCTCACGATTGAGAATTTTGGAGAGCGATTTCGCTATGCGCATTGGTTCGGGTAGTGGCAAATGCTCTGTCTTGGACACTTTGAAGGTCGTCGGGGCGATGAAGTACAGGGTATCTGTGGCCGGCTCTTCGATGCTGTATAAGTCTTCACTCAGAACTTCGCAAACTTCGAAAGCTGTGTTTCCAAGAACGACGATCGGATCAATGGTCAATTGAAGCAAGAGCCTATCTCTGATCTTGCGGTTCGTCGAAGCCAATCTGAAGAGGTATTTTTTGTTTTTCTCAAATCGTCTCACCATGTTGAGGGAAACATCGTAGATGGGCGAGAGACAGAATCTGGTTCTTTCGGGACCATGGATTTCTTCTATGTTCAGTCTTCGCGCCAGGAGCTTTACAACAGCGCCGTGCAGTCTTTCGGTTGGATTGGAAATCAAGGCATTTTCGTGTGATTTGAGAAAGACAATCACTTCTACCAAAGCGTTTCACCGTTCCGCGTAAATTGTACCATGTCCTTGTTTTGTTGTTCAGCCAGTTAAAATCTTCGGGCATGCGAGCTGGGTGCAATATAATGTACCTTATATTGCAGCCGCAAAGTAGTCCGTACACCTCCACTCTCATTTTACCTGTGTGGTCTCCTTTATGACTCGCCCCACCAGCACAGTGCTTTCAGGACGGCCCCGTTCACAG
>Ga0308398_1001697_pt1 | contig 11495 bp, 13 predicted proteins | sample Hotspr20SampleT9_FD_202360 | JGI IMG/M metagenome (GOLD analysis project Ga0308398, IMG submission 202360) | Hot spring phototrophic mat microbial communities from Mushroom Spring, Yellowstone National Park, Wyoming, United States - 20051001_T9 ...
CCGGAAGTGCAGCAAGACTTGATGAACTGGGAGGAGCTGCAGGAAAAACAGGAAGTGCTCAAACAGGAAAGGATGGAATAGTTCATGCATGGTTTGCAGGTTTCTTTCCATACAACATCCCGCGCTACGCAGTGTGTGTGTTTGTAGAAAATGGTCAATATGGAGGAAAAGCTGCAGCTCCGGTGTTTGCTGAAATCGCTCAAAAAATGCACAGTGCAGGTTTTTAGTTGTCTTTGGTGAATTCTTTGCACAATTTGTTAATTGCTTTTTTTTCTATTCTGGACACATAAGAGCGTGAAATGCCAAGTTTTTTTGCTATTTCTCTTTGTGTTTCCGGAATACCGTTATACAAACCGTACCTGCGCTCAATTATTTCTTTTTCTCTGCCTTTTAAGCATGACAGTTTGGAATGAAGCTTCCTGACTTCCATCTTGTGTTCTATTTCATCCATGATTGTGTCGCTGTCGCTTCCAAGTACGTCTATCCTCAGTATTTCGTTCCCTTCCTTGTCCTGCCCTATGGGATCTTGTAGAGATACTTCATTTTGTTTGGTTTTGTTTGCTCTCAAATACATCAGTATCTCGTTTTCTATGCAGCGCGCCGCGTATGTGGCTAATTTTGTACCTTTGTGATAATCGAAGGACTCAATTGCTTTTATTAATCCTATTGTGCCTGTAGAAATAAGATCATCACTGTCATGCCCGTTGTTCGAAAATTTTTTTACGATATGCGCTACCAGCCTTAGATTACGTTCAATCAATATATTTCTTGACTCCATACAACCATTTTTGAAACTTTCAAAATATCTGGCTTCTTCTTCCGGGCTTAACGGTTGCGGAAAGGAATTTGGGTTTGCGATGTAACCAAAAAGAAAAATAACTTTTTCAAACAATGAAACTATTGAAGAAATAAGAGGCAAATACAATGCAAGGCACCTCCATAATATTGGCTACCTTACAAGTATATGATCGATAATTGCAAAAGGTGCATGTACCTCGTTAAAATAACATGTTCATAAAAAAATAAAATGTTAAGAAAATCTAGCTTTAATCAGGTTTTATTAAATCTTTCAGAGGCTTATCTTTATAAACAGTCGAAAAAATGTTGCGCAATAGCAAAAATGTTATCGGACCCAATATAAGACCAACGAATCCAATTGTTTTAAGACCAACATACATAGCCAGCAATGTGACAAGCGGGTACAGACCTATTTGATGCCCGAGAACTTTAGGTTCCAACAACTGTCTTACTATAAGTATTACAAGATACAAAATTACCAGAGATACTCCCAACCTTATGTTTCCTGTTATTAAAGAATATATGGACCAGGGAACAAGAACACCGCCTGTCCCAAGAATAGGGAAAGCATCAATTATGCTTATTGATACAGCAAGGATTAGTTTATATTTAATATTCATTATTGAAAACCCTATGAATAGTTCAAAGAAAGTTATACACATCATAATAATCTGGGTTTTAATGTATCCGAAAAGTGCCGAAAACATATCTGTTTTAATTTTTTTAGCCTGGTAAATCCATTGTTCAGGGAACTGTGTTTTGAAATATAAGCTTATTTTTTCCCTGTCTGCAGAAAGAAAATACGTCGAAAGCAGCGTTACTATTGTGAAAATAAGTATTTCAGGTATTGAGACTGCTGTGCGGAAAGCGCCTTTGCCAATTTGAGTGGTTATTGCAATAAGTGAATTGGACATATTAGCGATCAAAGATCTAAGATTTATTGTAAAATCAACAGGGAATAAATTAAATGATGCCTGAAGATTGTCAATAAGTTCACTAATTTGAAGATACAATTGTGAGAAAAATCTGGGTGCAATATGCGAGAAGCTGATTATTTCGCTTATAAGCTTGGCTATTAAAATAAAAAGAAGAGTAGCTATCATGCCAACGAAAAGCACAAGAATAACAGGAGCGGCTATTTTTCTTTTTATTTTTAAATGTTTCATACAAAACCTGATAAGTGGTTCCATAGCCGAAGATAACAGGAAGGCAATTATAAAAGGGGCAAAATAATATGCCAGGCGGTATACGGCATATACTCCTGCCAAAACACCTAAAAATATCAACGTTAATCTGAGTAATTTGCTTTTTGCGAACATATTTCCAATATTATTCATATTATCCATAAATCCATTTCCTTATTTTGCAAGTAACTTTTGGTATCACACACTTTAATTGTACAGTATATATGATATTTTAGCAATTGCAAAGTTGAATATGATTGACAATTAAAATTATTAATATTATTATTGTTTTAAAAGAAAATATCGTTTGTTTCTGGGGAGCTGGGTTTAACCCGGCTGAGAGGGAGATGTTTTCTCCGACCCATACAACCTGAAACGGGTAATGCCGGCGTAGGGAGGTTGATTTGGCCAATTCAAAGCTGCTCTTTACTCTGCTTCAGGGTAAAGAGTTTCTTATTGTTAGAATTTGTCCGGGAGGCAAATATTTATGATAAAGAATAAAAATATAGAGATGATAAATAAACTTTCCAGGTATGTGCAGCCATTTGTTTTTGTATTTTTGTTTTTGGCAGCATGGTATGTTGCAGTGCAGGAAGGACTTGTAGATAGATTTGTTTTGCCGTCTCCTGTTGATGTTATTGCTGCATTTGGAAGTATGTTTCCTGCAATTTTGAATTCGGCGGCCATTACTTTATACGAAGCTGTGGCAGGATTGCTGATTTCCGTATTTCTCGCAGTATTATTGGCGATGGCAATGGATAATTTTATAATGCTGAAAAAAGCTATTTATCCCATATTAGTAATTTCACAGACAATACCAATAATAGCGTTAGCGCCTTTGTTTACAATTTGGTTCGGTTTTGGGATGCTGCCTAAAGTGCTTGTGGTTGTTTTAGTTTGTTTTTTCCCTGTAGTAGTAAGCCTGCTTGAAGGTTTTGATTCGGTTGATAATGATTTGCTCATAATGCTCAGATCTATGGGAGCTGGGAAAATAGACATGCTAAGACATGTAAAGGTACCTGCATCGCTTCCTGCGTTTTTTGGCGGGCTTAGGATTGCATCGACATATAGCGTTATGGGAGCCGTCATAGGAGAATGGCTGGGAGGTGATGCAGGATTAGGAGTTTACATGATGAGAGTGAGGCAATCTTTTGCACTTGACAGGTTTTTTGCCGTTATTGCCGTTGTGGTTATTTTAAGTTTTTTGCTGTTTAGTGCCGTAGTTTTTATACAGAGGATCAGCATGCCATGGTATAATATGCAAAAGGCTCAAAAATAAAATTATAAGAAAATATAAAAAATGGGTCATACAGAAAAAATGGACTCTATAAAAAAATGGAGGTTTGATTTTATGATGGGGAATTGTTCCAATAAAAATTGTATTGCACCAAAACAAAGCATAATACGAGTTTTTAGCTGCTTTATATTAGCTGTGTCTTTTTGTTTTCTGGTTTTGATTTCATCCGGTTGCCAGAGAAGCTCTACAAAAGTGAAGGTGTTGCTTGACTGGGTTCCAAATACAAATCATACCGGCTTCTATATTGCAAGAGATTTGGGCTATTATGAATCGGAAGGGATTCAAGTAGAGATACTGCAGCCTTCGGAAGGAGGAAGTGCGGATTTGGTTGCATCAGGGCAAGCTGAATTTGGAGTGAGCTATCAGGAAGAGGTTACGTATGCGAGAACTGCAAAGAACCCTCTTCCAATAAAAGCTATAGCTGCAATTATACAGCACAACACTTCAGGATTTGCTTCTCCGAAAGACAAGAACATTACATCTCCAAAGGATTTTGAAGGTAAGAAATATGGAGGATGGAATTCTCCGATGGAGGAAGCAGTATTGAAAGGATTGATGCAAAAAAGCGGGGCGGATTTTTCAAAGTTAAAAATGGTGAATGTTGGCCAGGCTGATTTCTTCGCGGTTACAAGAAAAGATGTTGATTTTGCATGGATATATTACGGGTGGGATGGAGTAGCAGCAGAGGTTAAAAATTTCCCGATCAACTTTATAAAGCTGCAGGATGTTGTTCCGGAGCTTGATTTTTATACTCCTGTTATTATCACAAATGAAAAGATTATAAACAGTAATCCTGAATTAATAAGAAAATTTTTAAAAGCTACAAAGAAAGGGTATGAGTATTGTATAGAAAATCCTGACAAAGCTGCTCAAATACTTGTGAAGGCTGTTCCTGAGCTGGATAAAGAGCTTGTTGCGGCAAGTCAGAGATATCTTGCAAAAGAATACATTTCTGATGCTAAACGCTGGGGGGAAATGAAAGAAGAAATATGGGACACGTTTGCAAAATGGATGTATGATAATAAGCTTCTTGAAAGAGAGCTTGACGCAAAACAAGCATTTACAAATGAATTTCTGCCTTAATCCAAGGCAATGCATAGACTATATGCATTACAGGCAATAAACAAGACAGCAAGCATTGGAAGGTGCCATACATGAGTAATTGCATTCACAAATTATGCGTAGATAAAGTTAGCAAATCGTTCGAATCAATAAAAGTACTTGATGATATATCAATAACTGTTGGCAGCAAAGAATTCGTATCCTTGCTGGGTGTGAGCGGGAGTGGCAAAAGTACGATTTTTAACATCATATCCGGTCTTGTTATGCCTGATGCCGGAGGCGTATATATTGATGGTGAAGAATTCACAGGCAAAACAGGAAGGGTGGGGTACATGCATCAAAAAGATCTTCTTCTTCCATGGAAAAAGATTATAGATAATGTAGCCCTGCCGCTTGTATTAAAAGGTGAGAGCCTCAAGGCAGCAAGAGAGAAAGCAGCGCATTTGTTTGATATTTTTTCAATGCAAGGTGCAGAATATCTCTATCCGTTTCAGCTATCCGGAGGGATGAGGCAAAGGGCGGCATTAATGAGAACTTATGTTTTTTCAAGCGACATAATGCTTCTTGATGAACCTTTTGGCAGTCTTGATGCGATCACGAGATCCAGAATGCATCAATGGCTTATGGATTTATTGCATAAAGTTGATTCTTCAATATTGCTGATAACTCATGACATTGATGAAGCAGTGTTTTTATCGGATAGAATTTACGTTCTATCTGGAAGTCCATCATCTGTGGTCAAAGAAATGAAAGTTGATTTCAAAAGACCAAGAAGCATTGATATTACTACATCTGAAGAATTCAACAGAATAAAGAGAGAAATAATAAATTTGCTTTCACAGTAACCCTCCTCAATTAGTTCTTCTTTTAAAACCAGATTTTTTCAGCCAAAACTATTTAGTTGGTCCAGAAAAATCCGAGTTTTCGCTGAAAAGGCGAATTGTGCGTTAAGGCGAGCTGCAAAATTGGCCGGCAAAACCGAAACATTTTATCAGGCTGAAGCGCCATGGATGGCGCGGAAAGCAGCCGTCAAGCCGGGATGGCGATTCGGTGCGGGCCTGATAAAATGCAAAGTGAGCCGGAGCCAATTGCAGCAAGACTTTAGCACAAGGAGTTTTTCAGCGAAAACTATTTAGGAATAAATCATTTCCCTTAAAATATATTAGTATTAGGCAAAAAATTATATTAGAGGTTTAGCTTGTGCGACACAAGGTAAATATTGTAATTGGAATATTCTCAGCAGACAATCAACTGCTATTGCATAGAATATACGATAAAAACTATTTTGGTATGTGCACAAAAATCAACAGTATTGTATATTATGAAGTAAGAAATGTGCGGCAACAATGCAGAATAAATGCTAATAAAGTTGATTTTGATATATTAATTGAGATTCTGCTTGTTTTTGAAGTTGAAGATAAAGAGGCGTCAACGGCAGATTACAAAGTACATATTGAAAAAATACAAAAAAAAATCTTATTGGATTTTGATAAAAATATCGACGATATCGATTCATACAGCTCAACTTTAAAGATTTCAAACAGGATAAATAATACCAAAGTGGATATAAAGCACAATGAATATGGAGATTTTGAAATTGCCGTGCTTGCGGATTTTGAAAGCTATATTTCAAGAGAAGATATAATAGACATACCTCAATTTATAATCAATCAAAAATGTGAAGAGCAAAGAAATTTTAAATTATTATTCTAATAAGAAGGTGATGTGATTGAATGACAACAACAATAATTTTTCAATTGAGACAGGATGGAAGCCGGTTATAAGGGAAAATTCACTCGAAGGACTTACTGTTGTAGGCAAAATTGAAAAAGATTATAAAAATATTTCAAAGCAATGCGAAGTTGCAATTGAAAAATCAGAACTGTCTGCATCTTTAAACAATACGTTTAAGCCGGACAAAGATGAATCAAAGCATAAAATACATACGCAAAGCCAGAATGAAGAACTGTTAAAAATATATGATAAAATTGATAGCGTAAAAAACGATATTGATAAAAAATTGGATAGGCTGTCTCAGGATATAGACGTACTTATATCCATCATACTTGAAAATAGCACCAGACAAGAACCTCAACAGAAAAAAGCACCTTTCGCAAATTTTCTAAAAAAATTAGGAATACATCGTTAAATTAAGGTACCATTTTAATTTGCCAAACATATTCTGTAATAGAAAATTAAAATGACATGCAACTAATTATGTTATCAAGAAAGGTGGTTTATTATGGAAGAAATTCTAAGACAGCTTCCTGGAGCAGAACAATTAGATATTTATGTAAAGAGAGTATTGGCAAAGGTAGTTTTACCAAAATATCTTGAGGTTTTTCAGGAAAAATACTCAACAGATCCGATTCCCGTACCATTGGGAGAAAAAATACCATTAAGACTTTACATTGTGAATAAAATTGTAGAGGGCGAAGAACCTATAAAAGTAAAGTGTGTAAAACTTTGCAAAAGAATAATATTTGAAGACTATCCTAAGAATTTGCTAATATGCACATCAAAGTCTAAAGTAGTAATAAGATTTATCCTTATACTTCTTGTAGAATTTGAAGACGGGACATTTGATATATTAAGGCTTCCAAATGATTTGACTTATCAGGGAATATTGCCTGGTACGAAGAAAGCATATGTTGACACTACTGTTATTGGGTTAACAGGCATTCCTGTAATCCAAAAACAGAACAAAGTAGTTCCTTATGAAACACTTGTAATAGACGGTGCCGCTGGAGTATATCCTTCATTCACATATACCGTAACCGTACCATTCTCAATGTTTGACAAACCACTGAGACCTTGTGAGCTTGAGGATCCAAGCTTGCAATCATGCATACTATTTAGAAACCTGGGATATGATGTCGATGTGTTGGATGAAGTAATAATCCCGGATGGAAATACAGGGACATCAACAACTTTGGTGGAATTTTCACTTTATGAAGATATAATTGACAAACTTGGCATTCATCAGGACATTATTGTTGAAGGCATTCCGGAGTTTGAGTGCTGATGGGATTAATAAAAATCAGTATTTATAACAATTGATCAACTCATATAAAATATGTTTTTAAAACTCATGCAGCATTTTTTGTGCGTGAGTTTTTTGTTTTTAACCCATTGTCAAAATCGATTGTGTATGATATACTACTTGACGGAATTTTAAAAATACACACACGCTTCGAGCGCGGAAATGTGCCTAAAAGGTCTTTCGCAGCAATGAGGAGCGTGGAGGTATAAACAACAGGAGGTATATTAAACATGTCGGTAATTTCTATGAAACAGCTCCTTGAAGCAGGAGTGCATTTTGGACATCAGACAAGAAGATGGAATCCAAAAATGGCGGAATACATCTTCACAGAAAGAAATGGCATCTACATCATTGATTTGCAGAAGACCGTAAAGAAAGTTGAAGAGGCGTATTACTTTATCCGTGAAGTTGCAATGAACGGAGAAAGCGTTTTGTTCGTTGGAACAAAAAAACAGGCCCAAGACTCCATCAAGGAAGAAGCAGAAAGATGCGGACAGTATTATGTAAACGCAAGATGGCTTGGAGGAATGCTTACAAACTTCAAGACCATCCAGAAAAGAATCAAAAGGCTCAATGATCTCGTTCAGATGGAGAAAGACGGCACTTTTGATGTTCTTCCCAAGAAAGAAGTCATCAAGCTCAGAGCGGAAATGGAGAAACTGGAAAAATATCTCGGCGGCATAAAGAATATGAAGAGGTTGCCGGGGGCATTGTTTGTAGTAGACCCAAGGAAAGAGCATAATGCCGTAATGGAAGCAAGAAGGCTTGGAATACCTGTAGTTGCGATAGTGGATACTAACTGTGATCCTGATGAAGTAGACTATGTAATACCTGGAAATGACGATGCTATCAGAGCTGTCAAGCTTATAGCTTCCAAGATTGCAGATGCGGTTATTGAGGCAAATCAGGGCGAGCAAATGACTGTTGCAGAATCTTCAGAAGATGCTTCATATAATGAAGAACCAGAAAAAGAAGAAGCTTCATTTGAAACTTTTGAGAATCTGAACGATACAGAAGTTGCAAATGCAGAAGCTCAAGTATAAAAATACATGAGTTGTATTATCCTAAGCATGCAGACATTCATCTGTGTGCTTAGGATGTGCTTGATTCTAATAAACCACCAATATAAGCTTGGAGGAGTAATATTATGATAACTGCTGAAATGGTAAAACAGCTCCGCGAGAGAACAGGAGCAGGAATGATGGATTGTAAGAAAGCTCTTAATGAGACTAACGGAGATATGGAGAAAGCTATAGAGTATCTCAGGGAGAAAGGTCTTGCTGCTGCAGCAAAAAAAGCCGGAAGAATAGCTGCCGAAGGCATTGTAGATGCATACATACACGGCGATGGAAGAATAGGTGTTCTTGTAGAAGTAAACATCGAGACTGATTTTGCTGCAAAAAATGAAGAATTCAGAGCGTTTGTAAAAGACATAGCAATGCAGATAGCTGCTGCGAAACCTGAATATATCAGAAAAGAAGATGTTCCGGCTGAAGTTGTTGAAAAAGAAAAAGAGATATTAAGAGCTCAGGCATTGAATGAAGGCAAGCCGGAGAAAATTGTTGATAAAATGGTTGAAGGAAGAATTGAAAAATTCTATAAAGAAGTATGTCTGCTCGAACAGCCTTTCATTAAGGATCCCGACAAGACAATCAAACAGCTGTTGACAGAAAAGATAGCAACCATAGGCGAAAATATCAACATCAGAAGGTTTGTAAGGTTTGAAAAAGGTGAAGGACTTGAAAAGAAATCAGAAAATTTCGCCGAAGAAGTTATGAAGCAAATCGGAGGATGATTTTAGCAATCAAAGAGGGAACATTAAAAGTGTTCTCTTTTTTTTGGACAAAATGAGGAAGGTGGTATGACAAATGAAAGCTCCAAAATATAAGAGGGTTATGCTTAAAATTAGCGGTGAGGCACTTGCAGGTGATAAAAAAACAGGCATAGATCAAGATGTACTGAATAATATATCTGAAAAAATAGCTGAAGCCTTGAAAATGGGAGCAGAAATTGCTATAGTAGTAGGTGGGGGAAATTTTTGGAGAGGCAGAAGGAGTGAAGGAATGGACAGAACAACTGCCGATCACATGGGCATGCTTGCTACCGTTATTAATGCACTTGCTCTCCAGGATGCACTGGAATCAAAAGGCATTGAAACCAGAGTGCAGACAGCGATTGAAATGAGGCAGATAGCCGAACCATATATCAGAAGAAGGGCTGTAAGACATCTTGAGAAGAAACGCGTAGTTATTTTTGCATGTGGAACAGGAAATCCTTTCTTCTCAACTGATACTGCTGCTGCGTTAAGAGCAGCCGAGATAGACGCGGAAGTTATCTTGCTTGCAAAAAAGGTAGACGGTGTTTACGACAGCGACCCGGTAAAGAATCCGGCGGCTAAGAAGTTTGATTCTTTAGAATATATAGAAGTGCTTAACAGAGGATTAGGCGTAATGGACTCTACGGCTACGTCGTTATGTATGGACAATAATATACCTATACTTGTTTTTGGATTGGACGACCCTGAGAACATTCTTAGGGTACTTAGAGGAGAAAATATTGGAACTATTGTTTCAAATGGATTAAGATAACATAAATCTAATTTAATGAGGAGGAGTATTGATGGATAAAAGCATTTACAAGCCTTATGAAGAAAAGATGAAAAAGAGCATACAAGTGCTCAAGGAGGAGTTTGCATCTATAAGAGCCGGAAGAGCTAATCCTGCAATTCTTGATAAAATAACAGTTGATTACTACGGAGTGCCTACACCTATAGTGCAGCTTGGCAATATAACTGTTCCTGAGGCAAGAATTATTATGATACAGCCATGGGAAGCTAAAATGCTTAAAGAGATTGAAAAGGCAATACAGAAATCCGATATAGGCATCAATCCCAACAATGACGGAAAAGTTATCAGGCTGGTATTCCCTCCTTTAACGGAAGAAAGAAGAAAGGAACTTGTGAAAGCTGCCAAAAAGATTGCTGAAGAAGCTAAAGTTGCAATACGCTCTATAAGAAGAGATGCCATTGAGCATTTTAAAGCGCAGAAAAAGAATGGCGAAATTACAGAGGATGACCTTAAAGATGCTGAAAAAGATATACAGAATATAACCGACAAGTTTATAGCCGATATAGATAAATTGCTTGAGTTAAAAGAAGAAGAGATTATGGAAGTATAGATATTGTGTATGCACAATAAAAATTGCAAAGCAGTCCTTTTATGGGGCTGCTTTAAATTTGTCCTTGTTTTTATATATTAAATGGAGTATAACTTGCTCTATGAAAATAAAAAAAACTATCCTTGATTTTTCATACGGTTGCAAGTCTGCCGGTTGAGGGAACTTGCAGAGCCAAAAAATTTTCACAAAAGAAGGGGCAGAAGATATATCGTATTCTTCAGTTACCAGGAGTACTTTGCAGTTTTTTTCTTTGCAAGCATTATAAACATTCTCAAATGATTTAAATTTGCACGTCACAGAAAAAATCACAACTAAGCTCTGTTCATCTATAATATTTGTTAAAGTAACTTCATCTGGAACAGCAACAACGATTTTATTTGTGTTGATGCGTAATTTATACTCAAAATATTGTGTACATATATATGAAGGTCCATAACCAAATAAAATAATTTTCTGGTATGAATCTATTAAATGAATAAATTCATCAACTAAAGACATATCAAAAGAATTTATAAAATTATTTATTCTAATCAACTCATTGTTTAATGTTTCAATTCCATTGCTTTGCAGGTCTTTATTATATAAAAAGTTCATATACTGTTTATAATTATTAAATCCTAATTTTTTAACAAATTTTGATATCTTGGAAATTGAACAACCACAAATTTCTGCGGCTTCATTAATTTTGATATCAAAATTATCTTTAGAGTATGAGAGCAGAGTATCATGTATTTTCTTTTCCAGATCATTTAGTTTGCTAAAATCAATGTTAAACATGGTTAATTTAATTACGCTCCTCTATATAAAGTAAATATTATATTAAATTGGTTTTCAGCGAAAACTATTTAGTTAGCTTATCACAATTTATTTTAACATTATAAATAATATCAGTAAAGAAGAATAGAACTACGCAAATGTTCTTTCCATAATATGT
>Ga0308398_1001700_pt1 | contig 11469 bp, 10 predicted proteins | sample Hotspr20SampleT9_FD_202360 | JGI IMG/M metagenome (GOLD analysis project Ga0308398, IMG submission 202360) | Hot spring phototrophic mat microbial communities from Mushroom Spring, Yellowstone National Park, Wyoming, United States - 20051001_T9 ...
TACAAAAAATAAACAGTATACAGCTCAGCCTTTCCCGCCGTTTATGCAGAAGATTATCGAAAATGACGGGCTTATTGAATATATAAAGAAGGGAAGACCAGTATGAGATTTGATATTGCAGTGTTGCCAGGGGATGGAATAGGACCTGAGGTTGTCGAACAGGCAGAAAAAGTTATAAAGGCTGTAGAATCAAAAACAGGGATAGGGTTCGTTCTTCACCACTCGCTTATCGGAGGATGTGCAATTGATGAAAAAGGGGAGCCTCTGCCAAAAAGTACTGTTGAACTATGCAAGCAATGTGATAGCGTACTTCTCGGTGCGGTGGGAGGACCGAAATGGGATGACCTTGATGGCAAAATGAGACCGGAAGCAGGATTGCTAGGCATAAGAAAAGAATTAGGGCTATATGCAAATTTAAGACCTGCGGTTATTTATGGTCCTTTGATGGAAGCTTCGCCCCTCAAGCAAGGAATAATCGATAAAGGCATCGATGTGCTTGTTGTAAGAGAGCTTACGGGAGGCATGTATTTTGGGGAAAAACGGAGATATAAAAATGAATTTGGCGAAGAAACAGCATTAGATACCGAAATCTATTCTGAAATTGAGATTAGACGTATAGCCAGGATTGCTTTTCAATGTGCACTGAAAAGAAAAAAGAAAGTTACTTCCGTAGACAAGGCAAATGTGCTTGAAAGCTCAAGACTGTGGCGAAGTGTTGTAAATGATTTATCTAAGGAATACAATGACGTAGTTCTTGAGCATATGTACGTTGATAATGCTGCTATGCAGCTAATACGAAATCCTAAGCAATTTGATGTAATCGTTACATCAAATATGTTCGGAGATATTTTATCAGACGAAGCATCAATGATAACCGGCTCTATAGGACTTTTGCCCTCCGCAAGCCTGGGTGACGGTAAATTGGGGCTTTATGAACCTGTTCATGGTTCTGCACCTGATATTGCAGGTAAAAACAAAGCTAATCCTTTAGCGACTATTTTATCAGTTGCCATGATGTTCAGATATTCTCTCGGTTTGGCTGAGATTGCATTTAAAATAGAGAAAGCTGTGGAAAAAGTGCTTGAAGATGGATGGAGAACAGCTGATATTGCATATCCCAACCAGAGTCCAATTGGAACAGAAGAAATGGGTAAAAAAGTAGTAGAAGCTTTTCTTCTTATTAATTAGTTCCTCCTGAATAATCTGAGTTTTTTTGCTGAAATATTAATTCGCTGAAAAACTAACCGGATGGCTGCTGATAAGTTATTAAAAACAGACTGACTAATATGATAACCATTCCCATGGATTGAAAAAGTGTAAGCTTTTCACCCAAAATAAAATATGCACTGACTACTGATACTACAGGAACGAGATTAAGATAGGCAGAAGAAGTTGAAGCGCCTGCTTTCGAAATAGCATATAGAAAACATACATATGCCAAAGCCGAACAGCATAATCCAAGGAATAACAAATTAAATATTGTCAATGAATTTGGCTTTTGCCAATTTGGAAATTCATGAATTACAAACGGCAAAAATAAAAAAATACTGCATCCAGTCTGGTATGTTGTGATTACCAGACTGGAATATTTTTTGCTCAGATTTCTGCTGATTATTGTATATGCTACCCAGCATATCATCGCTGCAAGTACAAGAATGTTTCCATATACGGAAGTAGAAAACAGATCTATCCGTCCGTTTTCAGATATTACAAAATAGACTCCTGCTATGGATGCAGCTACAGCCAACCATATTTTTATACTCGCTTTCTTCTTTAAGAAAATGAGTTCGGCAAGAAGAGTAAATACAGGTACAGTAGAGACAATCATAGAAGCAGATGATGCTGAAGTATGTATAAGACCATTATTTTCAAAAACAAAATAAAGTACTATGCCAAAAAAGCCGGAGAAGGCTATTTTCATAACATCGTTAATGCCTGGGAGGTGCTTTGATTTTGAAATTGCAAGTGCAACAGAAAGAGGAGCAAAAGCAATAATCTGTCTCAAAAAAGCAATTGATGAAGGGGGTAAAGTTTTTAAAACTACCTTTGTTGATATAAAAGACATCCCCCAGACAATTACCGATATAGCCAGGCATATGAAAGGCAAAATATTTATTTTTTTGCTGGTCTGGTTTTTGTGCGACATTTGGAAATTCTCCTTTTATCTAGTTCTAAATAGTTTATTATAAGCATTTTTAGGGAAATGATATACTTTAATAATAAACTAATGTAAAATGTAAGTGCAATATAAATCATACAGGTAACAGCATAAGTCAAACTATCATTATAATCTATTTGCTTTGGAAAAAACGCATTGCACAAACGCTATTATACCATCAGGTCATTATGAGTACAAATAAAAAAAATTGCAGTTTGGTACAAATTGTTATAGCAATTTGTCAATAAATAGTTTATAATATCCTTCGTTATAATTATGTTAAATATTTTTGGCTGCTAAATTAACATTACATTATAAGTGCTCCCAAAAGGCGTATTTAAGCACTTTTACTAAAAAACATAAAGAAAAAAGTTTAAAGCAAGGAGTGGCAGAATGTTAAGATACATTATTAAAAGGTTGTTTTCAGCATTAGTAACTTTATATGTAATAATTACTATAACTTTTTTTCTTATGCATTCAATACCTGGTGGACCTTTTACGGGTGAAAAAACCCTCAAACCTCAAATACTAAAGAATTTAAATGAGAAATACGGACTTGATAAGCCTTTGGGGGTCCAATATGTAAACTATTTAAAGAGCTTGGCCAGATTTGATTTAGGGCCATCATACAGGCACGTAGGAAGAAGTGTCAATAAGATTATATCTGATACTTTCCCGGTGTCTTTAAGATTAGGACTTGCAGCTATCACGTTGGCATTGCTTTTAGGAATACCAATGGGCATGCTTGCTGCTTTAAGAAAAGGAAAATGGCAGGATAAGACTGTAAGAGTTATTGCTACCATAGGTATAGCTGTTCCGGGCTTTGTTGTGGCCACAACCACTATGATTTTGTTTGGAGTGAAATTAAGATGGCTTCCCACTTTGGGCTTAAAATCATTCAAACACTATATTCTTCCTGCATTTGCGCTATCATTCTTCCCTATGTCGTTTATTGCAAGGCTTATGCGTTCAAGCATGCTTGATGTCATTAACCAGGACTATATGAGGACAGCTAAAGCAAAAGGACTGTCGAAGTTTCAGATTGTATTCAAACATGCTTTGAAAAACTCATTGCTGCCAATCATAACATATCTCGGACCGATGTCTGCAGGTATACTTACAGGAAGTTTTGTTATAGAAAAGATTTTTTCAATACCCGGCTTGGGCAGATTTTTTGTCGACAGTATCTCAAACAGAGACTACTCAACTATAATGGGAGTTACGATATTTTATAGTTTTATTTTGATTATGATGAACCTTGTCGTTGACATAGCATACGTATTTGTAGACCCAAGAATAAAACTGGACAAGTAAGGAGGAGCGTAAATAGCAATGAATAAAATGCCAAACATTGATAATATAGATTTAAATCTTTTTGTTCCTGCCAGCAAAGAAGAAAAAACAGATCTTATAGTCATGAGAGAGAGCACTACTTATTGGCAGGATGCATGGAGAAGGCTTAAAAGGAACAAACTATCCATGGTTTCGCTTTATGTCATAATTTTCATGGCCTTACTGGCTTTTATAGGACCTTTGCTTATACCTTATTCATATTCTGATCAATTTAGAGGACATGAAAATGAGCTGCCCAGTTTAAGACATTTCTTTGGCACGGATAGTTTGGGGAGAGACTTGTTTGTAAGGGTTCTTATAGGAACCAGGATATCTCTGATTATTGGAATAGTTGCCAGTGCGATGATTTTATTGATTGGATCTGTTTACGGAGCCATAGCAGGTTATTTTGGAGGTCGTGTTGACAATATAATGATGAGAATAGTGGATATAATATACTCCATACCTGATTTGCTCATAATAATACTGCTTTCGGTAGTTCTAAAAAAACCTCTTGAGCAGGCATTCAACGTAAATCCGTTTTTAAAGAAGCTTAGTATTGTTGGGCCTGGATTGATTAGTATATTTATTGTTTTGTCCCTGCTGTACTGGGTAAACATGGCAAGAATCGTGAGAGGGCAGGTGCTCAGCTTAAAGGAACAGGAATACGTAAATGCTGCACGGGCTTTAGGAGCAAGCAGTTCAAGGATTATATTCAAGCATCTTATTCCAAACTGTATAGGGCCGATTATTGTAACCGTTACATTCCAGATACCAAGTGCAATATTTGCCGAGGCATTTTTAAGCTTTATAGGGCTCGGTGTTGACGCTCCGATGGCAAGTTTGGGTTCGCTTACATCAAGTGCGCTCAACGGCATATATTCATATCCATACTTGTTGATATTCCCTGCATTATTTATAAGTATAATTATTCTGTCTTTCAACCTGCTGGGAGACGGCCTTAGAGATGCCCTTGATCCAAGGATGAGAAAGTAAGGAGGAACTGATAATGTCACTAAACAATGAGATAAATAACAACAGCAATAAAGACAGGAACAATGACGTTCTTCTTGAAGTGAGAAATCTGGAAGTATCTTTTTATACGCATGCCGGAGAAGTGAAGGCCGTTAATAATGTTTCCTTTGACCTCAGGCAGGGAGAGGTGCTTGGTATAGTAGGGGAATCCGGAAGCGGCAAGAGTGTGACCTCATACTCAATAATGAAGTTGCTGAGTTCTCCAGGAAAAATAAAAAGCGGCAACATTATTTTTAATGGAAAAGATCTGGTTGCTGCAGATGACAAAGAAATGGAGAATATAAGGGGCAATGAAATAAGCATGATTTTCCAAGACCCTATGACTTCTCTTAACCCGGTATTTACTGTAGGAAATCAGCTCATAGAATCAATAATAAAGCATCAGAAAGTGGATAAAAAAGCTGCAAAAGAGCGAGCACTGGAAATGCTTAGGCTGGTAGGCATACCCAGCCCTGAAAAAAGATTGACCCAATATCCCCATGAATTTAGTGGAGGTATGAGACAAAGAGTAATGATTGCTATGGCATTAAGCTGCAATCCTAAACTTCTTATTGCTGATGAGCCTACTACGGCGCTTGATGTTACCATACAAGCGCAGATCCTGGAGCTTATGAAAGAATTAAAGCAAAAAATCAATATGTCAATTATAATAATAACGCATGACCTTGGCATAATCTCTGATTTGTGTGATAAAGTAATAGTAATGTACGCTGGGCAGATTGTTGAAGAAGCAAAAATAGATGAAATATTTTACAACCCTAAACATCCATATACATGGGGATTATTAAGGTCTATACCAAAGCTTGATACAGAGAAAGGGCAAAGGCTTATACCAATAGAAGGACAGCCTGTAGATTTGTTGAATCCTCCAAAAGGATGCCCATTTGCTCCAAGATGTGAAAACTGTATGAAAATTTGTCTTTCCACAAAGCCTCCTTTGTTTGAAGTATCTCAGACTCAGAAGGCTGCATGTTGGTTGCTGTACAATCAGAAATGACGGAAGGGAGGGTTTAATTTGGCTATTAAATTACAAAAATCATCAAATACACTGCTGGAAGTAAAAAATCTTTCGAAATATTTTATTGCAGATAAAAAATTTTTTAGTACAAACCATGTTTATATAAAAGCTGTAGATGATGTAAGCTTTAGTATAAAAAGAGGAGAGACACTGGGGCTTGTAGGAGAAAGCGGTTGCGGCAAAACTACTGTTGGAAGGACTATTTTAAGGCTGTATGAGCCAACGAGAGGGAATATTATTTTTAATGGCAAAGATATCACAAAAGTAAACATGATGAATTACAGGAGAAAGATGCAGATTATTTTCCAGGATCCATATGCATCACTTAATCCCAGAATGACGGTTGAAGATATTGTTGGAGAACCTATAGACATTCACGGACTTGCTTCTAACAAAAAAGAGAGACACGAAATGATAGTTGAGCTGTTAAGGAAGGTTGGACTTAATTCTGAACATGCAAGCAGATATCCGCATGAGTTCAGCGGAGGTCAGAGACAGAGAATAGGCATAGCAAGGGCTCTTGCTGTCCAACCTGAGTTTATAGTGTGCGATGAGCCAATTTCAGCGTTGGATGTATCTATACAGGCACAAGTAATAAATATGCTTGAAGACCTTCAGAATGAACTTGGTCTGACATATTTGTTTATAGCACACGATCTTGCGGTTGTAAGACATATAAGCAACCGTGTAGGCGTCATGTATCTTGGCAAAATGATGGAGCTTACTGCGAGCAGCGAACTTTATAAAAATCCTCTCCACCCGTATACACAAGCTTTGCTTTCTGCCATACCAATAGCAGACCCAAATACCAGCAGACAGAAAAAGCGCATTATTCTGCAGGGAGATGTACCAAGCCCGATCAATCCGCCCTCAGGCTGCAGATTCAGAACCAGATGTCCTTTAGCTAAACCGGTATGTGCAGAAAAAGAGCCTGAATTTAAAGAGGTGGCGTCAGGCCATTATTGTGCTTGTCATTTTGTTGGGTAAATTATTCAATTTATCAATTGATTCTTTGAAAGACACACGGCATTCCAATCTTAGCATTAGGATGCATGTGTTTTTATAAAAATAATAAATAATTACACAGGAGGCGATGTTATGTTTAAAAAGCTAGTGGCAGCTACTCTTTCAGTAGTGCTTGCTGCAGGTCTGTTTGCAGGATGCCAGAAAAAAGAGTCAGGGATAAGCGGACAGACTATTTCTGTTACTATAGGGTCGGAGCCAAAGACTATTGACCCTACATTAAACAATGCTGTAGATGGTGCTACAATAATCATCCACACATTTGAAGGACTCACAAAACTGGATAAAGAAGGAAAGGTAATACCGGGTATTGCAAAGTCCTGGAAAATGGAGGATGAAGGAAAGAAATTTGTTTTCAAACTAAGAGATGCTGTCTGGAGCGATGGGCAGCCTGTAAAAGCTCAAGACTTTGTGTATTCATGGAGAAGAGCCGTAGACCCTGAAGTTGGTGCAGAATACGCTTATCAGCTATATTACATTAAAAACGGCGAAGCAATAAATATGGGAGAAAAACCATTAGAAGAACTTGGAGTAAAAGCAATAGATGACAAGACCCTGGAAGTAACTCTTGAGGCACCTACTGCATATTTCCTTGAAATCACATCATTCCCAACTCTTTTCCCACTCAGAGAAGATGTTGTGTCTCAGGACCCGGAAGGATGGGCTACAAAGCCGGAGACATTCATTTGCAACGGTCCTTTCGTGCTTAAATCATGGGAACATGATTCAGAAATAATACTTGAAAAGAATGAAAAGTATTATGATAAGGATAAAATTCGTCCGGCTGCTATTAAGTTTGCTCTTATAGGTGATGATAACGCTGTATTGGCAGCTTTCAGGAATGATGAAGTAGTATTTGCGGATTCAATGCCTACAGAAGAAATACCTGCTCTTAAAAATGAAGGTGTTCTTAAAATTGAATCACAGCTTGGAACATATTTCTACTGTTTTAACACGGAGAAAAAACCTTTTGACAATCCTAAAGTCAGAAAAGCATTAGCTCTTGCTATTGACAGGCAATACATTGTTGAAAAAATAACAAAAGGCAATCAAATACCTGCAGGAGCTTTCGTTCCTTACGGTGTTCCGGATGTAGATTCTGATCCTGATTTCAGAACAAAAGGAAAAGATTATTATGACCCGTCAGGAAAAGCATATGAAGCAAACATAGCTGAAGCAAAGAAACTTCTGGCAGAAGCAGGTTATCCGGATGGCAAAGATTTTCCTCAAGTAGAATTAACATATAACACGGAAGGCGGGCATAAACTAATTGCTGAAGCTATTCAGGAAATGTGGAAGAAGAATCTGGGAATTACTGTAAAATTGTCCGGACAAGAGTGGAAGGTATTCCAGCAAACAAGAACGGATGGAAACTTCCAGATCGCAAGGCATGGATGGCTTGGTGACTATGTTGATCCTATGACATTCCTTGATATGTGGACATCAAACAGCGGTCAGAACGATGCAAGATGGAAAAATGCAGAGTTTGACAAGCTGGTTAATATCGCAAAAACTACAGCAGACAGAAAGAAGCGTATGGAGGCTATGCACAAAGCAGAAGACCTGCTTATGAGTGAAATGCCTGTTATGCCAATTTATTATTACACAGATCTTTATCTTATAAAGCCTACGCTTAAAGATTTCTACGGTTCACCATTAGGATTCAAATACTTTATGTACTCATATATAGAAGAATAAAAAAACAATACACAATAAGCACCCGATAAAAACGAATTATCGGGTGCTTATTGTGCCTGAAAACCTCATTTGTTATTAGGATATGTGCAATAAATATAATAAAAGTTTATAGTGATGAAATTTTCCTATACACTTGTGCAACAATTATAATTTCTGAATCTGCGAAAGAAGTTTTGCTCAGAAAATCATTATCTGAGCTGAAAATGAATTTTCCTTGAGAATCTCTGCCTTCATAAATTCTTAGAAGTGTCAGGTTCTCATACAGTATAATATAGATTTTGCCCTTCTGAGGAGTGACAGAGGTGCATGCCAAAAGCAAGTCCCCAGGTTTGATTCCATGGCAGTCAAGACTGTCATCTTCCCATCTTATCAAAAAGTTGTCCGCATCCTCTTTAACAAGCTCTTTGTAAAGTGGTATGTACCTGGAAACATTGTACATGTTTGCAAGATCACCATAATTTCTTTTGGTGATTTTCTTAATCATAGGTACAAACACAGGCTGCTCATAAAGAGATTCTTCTTGTGTAACCAGCTGGATAGATCTGGCCATGCCGATTTGTCTTTTGATGACACCTTTTAGCTCCAGACGGTTCAATATACCTTGAACAGCTCCTGGAGTTTTTTCTCCTAGCATTTCTCCAATTTCTCTCACGGTGGGAGGTATTCCTTTTGTCTTAATGTAATTTTCAATTGCATTATAGACCTTCTTCTGTTTTGCTGTTAAAGACGCAAACTTATTAGACATTAGTAACCCTTCCTTATTCTCTCTATTTTTTGATTTACATAATATATATAGTAGTTTAACAAAGATTTAGCTTATTTTCAATAAGAATATTATGAATAGAATTTTCTTCTATGGTAATAATGTATGATAGAAAATGCAGCTAAAGCGGCAATTTTAGCTAACATTTCAGGATTACAAAAAAATAATGAGGTGACAGATATTGAGCGAACAATATTCTTCAAGAACAGAAAGTGCAGGGTTATACATAGTTGTAGGGTTTCTTCTTTCCATAGCTTCATTAGTAGTATTTCCCGTACCTTTAGGAATAGGAGCAATAGCATTAGGCGTGCTTGCGGCAAAGAGAGGAAATAGGGCGGGCATAGCATTGGCAGCGGTTGCTATTGTTCTTATGGTAATCGGGCTTATCTACGGAGGAGTTATTTTTAACTATTTAACGCATTTTATTTCCCGAGGTGCTTTCTTTGTTTATTAGAAGTGAGTTGATAATCATAGGAGGTGCTGAGGATAAGACCGGTGAAAGCAATATCCTTGAATATATCACAGAGTGTGCAGGCAGAGAAAATGGTTATATAGTCATCATTACAACTGCTGCTGAAAAATCGCAGCAGGTTTATGAAGCTTATGAGATGGTATTTGGAAAGTTTGGTGTGAAAAAAATAAACTTGCTTGATATTAAAAACAGACAACAAGCAAATACAGCAGATAATGCAAAACAATTGTCAGATGCCACATGTGTTTTTTTCACAGGAGGGGATCAACTGAGGATAACCAGCATACTTGGAGGGACAAAAGTCCATGAAGCACTGGAGCAAGCCTGCAGCAATGGTGTGATTATCGCAGGTACGAGTGCCGGTGCGGCAGCTATGAGCAGTACGATGATAATTGGAGGTAATGGGAATGACCCTGCGAGGAAATGCTCTTTGAGTATGGCTCCGGGGCTGTCTTTAATAGAAGGAGCGATAATTGATCAGCATTTCCACCAGCGAGGCAGGATAGGAAGGCTTTTATGCGCTGTAGCATCCAATCCATCCGTATTAGGTATTGGAATAGATGAGGATACGGCAATACATGTATCAAAAGACGGCATTTTCAAAGTAATAGGGAATAATACGGTTACTATAATAGATGGAAACAATATAAACATGACAAATGTTTCAGAATTATATCCCGATGAGCTGCTGGCTGTTTCAGGAGCTGTAATTCATGTTGTTACGGAAGGGTATATTTTTGATATGAAAAAACGTCAAGTGATATCCAGAAAATAAGTTTAAGCAATATATTGAGGAATATATGGAGGGTTGCAGTTGAAAATTGTTAATATTTCAGCAATGCCGGGAAGGAATATTTATTGCCATAGACCCGTAATAAAAATTGACATTGATTTGGAAGATGAAGCATTAATTTCTTCAGACATGGTTCCTAATATTTATAAAAATATTGTTTCACTTTTGCCTGGACTAAAAAAACATCGGTGTTCAAAAGGATATGAAGGTGGTTTTTTAGAGAGAATAAAAGAAGGAACTTATCCAAGTCACGTGATTGAGCATGTTATGCTTGAATTGCAAAATATATGCGGATATGACGTAAGTTTTGGCAAAGCGCGCACTATTTATTATCCTAATATTTATACTATCATTTGTGAATATAGCCTTGAAAAACTTGCTTTTGCGTGCGCTGAAAAGGCATTTGAAATAGTTGATAAATTATGGAGCAATGCTTCAGGCGATATAAATATTAATGCAATTATTTCATATCTAAAAAATATTCAACAAAAGTACGAGTTGGGACCTAGTACCAAATCAATAGTGCAAGAAGCAAAAGCAAGAGGCATACCGGTGACAAGGATAGGGGATGGCAGCCTTGTGCAATTAGGATATGGCAAGAACAGAAGGCTGATAAAAGCTGCCATGACAGACAACTTGTCTTGCATTAGTGCGGATATCGTATCGGACAAGCAATTAACAAAAGAAATACTTAGGCAATATGATATACCTGTTCCAGATGGGATAGAGACTGACAATATTAGTGAAGCAGTAGATTGGGCAGAAAAAAATGGTTTTCCTGTTATTGTAAAACCTCTGGATTCCAGTCAGGGCAACGGCGTTTCTTCCAGAATTAATTGTTTGTCTGATATAGAAAAAGCTTTTGAAAATGCAAGGAAATACAGCAATACGGTAATTGTTGAAAGATATATTAGTGGAAATGATTATAGAGTATTAGTTATAAATGGAAAGGCAACTGCTGTTGCTGAAAGAATACCACCTATGGTAAAAGGCGATGGCAGCAGCACTGTATATGAGCTTATTGAACAGATTAACAAAGATAATTGCAGAGGGGAAGGGCATGAAAAACCGTTAACAAAAATAAAAATTGACGATACGGTTATTAATTTTCTTAAGAAAAATGATATTTGCATAGACTATGTTCCAAAAAAAGGAGAGCCTGTTTTTCTAAGGGACA
>Ga0308398_1001715_pt1 | contig 11388 bp, 8 predicted proteins | sample Hotspr20SampleT9_FD_202360 | JGI IMG/M metagenome (GOLD analysis project Ga0308398, IMG submission 202360) | Hot spring phototrophic mat microbial communities from Mushroom Spring, Yellowstone National Park, Wyoming, United States - 20051001_T9 ...
GCTGGGTGGGCCGCCGCCAAAACCTCTCTCCATTCAAAAGGTTTTTGATTGCAAATGGTATAATACCAACGAACGGTAAGAGAGACATTTTGAGCGCCCCCGCCCCACAGAACGGGTGCGCTGGGGGGTAGCGCCGCCTGAAAAGAAAATCTATCCCGCAAAATAGTATAAACCCGCTCACCCCCCCACCAACGCCCTATACAAGCCCTCTATCATCATCCGCTCTTCCGCACTCACCCCCTCCCCACGCCGCGCCTTCACCCGCTCCACCATCCGCAAAAAACCCTCCAAATCCCACACCTCCCCATTCCCCCAGTAAAATGCCGGTACATACTTCGGCGTAAAACCCGTCCCCACCACATTCGCCCCCACATCCACCACACACCCCGTCGTAAAAGCCGTCTGTATCCCACATCGCGCATAATCCCCCATCACCAAACCACAAAACTGCAAACCCGTATCCCGAAGCTCCCCCGATGCTACATCATATAGCCGCACTGGACCGTAGGTATTTTTGAGATTAGAGGTATTAGAGCCAGCGCCAATATTGCACCACTCGCCAATAATGGAATGTCCCATAAAGCCCTCATGCACTTTATTAGAAAAGCCTAAAAAGGTCGTTTGGCCGATTTCTCCGCCGACTTTACAGAGAGGTCCCAAGCTATTGTGCGTGCGCAGGCGGGTGCCCGAGGTAACCATGCTCTTGGGGCCAATCGTATTGTGATGCCCCACGATTGCCGCATCCTGAATATGAGCTCCGGGTCCTATGTACAGGGGCCCATCCGTTGCATCTATGAAGGCCCAGTCCACCCGGGCCCCCTCAGCTACATAGATATTGTCCTTTCCTCGGATCGCTGGATAAGGCGGCAAGGGAGCTGACTTCTCAGAAAGGTATTGCCAATCCGCCTCTATCACCTGCCCATTGTACTGGAAAAGGTCGGTGATACTTTGGAGTAGAATCGGATGCACTTCTTGCGGCCAGGGAAGAAGGGTAAAGAAACGTTGCACATATTCCTGCTTCCATTGGAATTCTTGCGTGGTGGGCATTCCTCGGGCCATAAGGATTTCGTTGTTGTACCGGTAGGCGCTTTGAGGGGGTAAGGCTTCTGCTATGCGAGGGAGTTCAGGTGTCCATGGGAGTAGGCGTGTATTGATCCAGAGGAAGGAACGTAAGCTTTTCGCATCCTCGGCAGCGGGTAGTTGGGCCGGGTAAAAAGGGTGGAGGAGAGGGTTTATGGGTGGCCATAGGGCGGTTACTTCCCAGCCATAGTAACGGGACCATTTGTGGATGAGGCGGTCCATGCCCCACCATACCTGCCATAAAGGGCGTGTGCGGGTAATAGGGAGAAACGCTAAGTGGGCCTGCTCGTCTTCAAAGAGACCTATGTTCATACAGCGCTCGTAGGGATTGGGCCGTATAGCTCGTAAGGTGATTCAGAAGGGCTTGGACGGGACCTTGGAAGAGGACTTCTCCGCCGCCATCGCCTCCTTCGGGTCCTAAGTCCACCACCCAGTCGGCCCGCGCAATGAGGTCTAAATTGTGCTCAATCACAATCAGGCTGTGGCCGGCTTCTACCAGTTTGCGAAAGGCCCGCACCAGCCGCTTCACATCGTCATAGTGCAGACCCACAGTGGGTTCATCTATGAGAAATAGCGTTGATGCTGCGTGCGGCAAAAGGTACGGCAATAGCCGCAGGCGAGTCGCCTCCCCACCAGAAAGTTCTACGGTACTTTGGCCTAAGCGGAGATAGCCCAGTCCCAGCTCTTCCAGAAGGGAAAGCCCTCGGTCAATATCGCTGAGGAGGTTTTTGGGATAGCCTCTAAGGGATTTAAAGAAGCTCCGAGCTTCGGTGGCCGTCATTTCCAATACATCGCTGATGGACTTTTTTTCTATTTCCACCTCTAAGATGGGACGTTGGAAGCGGCGACCTTGGCAAGCGGGACATGGGAGACGAATATCCGCCAAAAACTGCATGGGACGCACGATGACCCCTTCTCCTTTGCAGGTTTCACAGCGGCCGCCCTCCACATTGAAAGAAAAATACGAAGCGGGATAAGGCGTGCCTTGTCGCTCCGAAGCCAGATGAAAGATTTCCCGGATACTATCGTAAATGCCGCTTACCGTAGCGATGACCGAGCGGCGATTGCGGGGTAGGTTATCTTGGGAGAGCACTTCTACTCGGGAAAAGGCATGTTCGGGCAGGTGAAAAGTAGCCCAGCTCGTCTGATAAGGCCGGGGCGCTATCAGCAAAAGAGCCTGTACATGCCGAGCCAGAAGGTGAAAAATCAGGGTAGTTTTGCCGGAGCCGCTCACACCGGTTACAACAGAAAAGGCCGGCAGAGGGAAACGAACCGAGATGTTTTTGAGGTTATGTAGGCAAGCATTTTGGATTTCAAGGAAGGTGTGGTAGGATTGAGGGGGGGGTGGAGAGGGTGGGGGCGTTCGGAAGTAGCGGGCGGTGTGGGTATCACTTTGGAGAAGCTGCTGGAAGGTACCCTCAAAGACGATTTTTCCGCCGTTTTCGCCGGCTTCGGGACCGAGCTCAACTATCCAGTCGGCTGAACGGATGAAGAGCGGGTCGTGCTCCACGACGATGACGGTATTGGGGGCGGCTTGGAGCTTGCGCACGGCTGAAAGGAGCTGTTCGGTATTGCGGGGGTGGAGGCCAATCGTGGGCTCATCCAGCACATAGATAGCGCCGGTTAGCTGGCCTCCTAAGGTGGCTGCTAATTGGATACGTTGGCTTTCGCCGCCTGAGAGGGTTTCGGCGGCTCGGTCCAGCGTAAGATAGCCTAAACCCACCTCCAAGAGAAACTGCGTCCGATGCGTGAGCTCCTCTAAAAGGGGCTTGGCAATGGAGCGGCGAGGCTCCGGTAGGTCTATGCTGGCAAGGTAAGCCGCAAACTCCTCTATGGAGAGCGAAAGTACTTGCGGCAGGCTCCGGTCTGCGATTCGTATCCAGCGGGTATCGGGGTGTAAGCGCGTCCCTTCGCACACCGGACAAGGCCCCTCCCCCTGAAAAGCCGCTAAATCATACCGCCACTGACTGGGAGAGCTCTTCTGCGCCCAAGTAAATGCGGAAAAAATGCCGGGGATTTTTTTCAGCGGATCGCCCCACCAGAGAAGGCGCTTTTGCTGCGTAGAATACCGATAATACGGCAGGTCCAAGGGAATATACTGCCCAAGAGCCTCTAAGTAAGAGGGAACATGCTCATCAAAGATCGGCAACTTCCATAGCGCAACCAGACCCTCTTTCAAGGTGCGACGCGGATCGGGGATGACGGCCTCCTCCTGAAGGCTCAGCGCCTTTCCGCGAGCATGGCAGTGGGGACAGGAGCCGTAAGAGCTGAGAAAGTTGAAGAGTTCGGGGGTAGGTTCCCGAAAGGTGTATCCGTCGGCATGGAGGTGGCCCCGAAAGATAAAGTCGCCTTTGTCGGCGATATGTATCCAGACGGTACGTTCGTGGGCGTACCAGACTTCTTCCAGGCTTTCCATGAGGCGGGCGCGCAAGCCTACTTCTGTTGGGTCCAGAAAAACCCGATCTACGACTTCAAAGAGTTCCTCCTCTAAGGGGAATGGGGGTTCTTCGGGTAGCTCGTAGAGCGTCCCTCTGTAGAAGAACCGATCCTGCCCTTCTTCTATGCGCCGGCGATAGCGCTCTTCCAGGGGACCTTCGCCTACTAAGGGACGGAGAATGTAAATGAGGGTGCCTTCGGGCTGTTGAAGAATGAACTGCAAGGCATCTTCCAGCGTGTATCTTTCAACGGGGAGGCCGCTTACGGGGGAATAGAGCGTGCCCACTCGCGCAAAGAGCAGCCGCAGATAAGGATAGATGTCTGTTAGGGTAGCCACCGTAGAGCGCATGCCGCCCGTAAAGCGATTTTGAGAAAGGGCAATAGCCGGGGCCAATCCCTCTATGCGGTCTACCTGCGGCCGAGGTAGTCTCGGCAAAAACTGCCGAATGTAAGTGCTCAAACTCTCTACATAGCTGCTAAACCCCTCCGCATAAATGGTATCAAACGCAAGGCTACTTTTCCCCGAGCCGCTCCACCCGCAAAAAACAATAAGCTGGTGGCGCGGTAGGGATAAAGTGAGGTTTTTGAGGTTATTTTGGCGGGCGCCGATGACCCGGATGGGGTCTTTCAGCATTAGGCGGAATAGACCGCAGAAGGTTCGGGCTGTGCGCTCCGAATCTCCTCAGAAGCAAAGCTCTCGTACTTGCGGAAATTTTCCCGAAAGAGGGTAGCTAAGTGCGCGGCTTGTTTGTCGTAGGCGTTGGGGTCAGGCCAGGTATTTCGGGGGAAAAGATATTCGGAGGGTACGCCGGGCACTTCTTTCGGAATGGCTAAACGAAAGACGGGTTCTATTTCATAGGGCACATGGTCCAGAGCTCCCGAAAGGGCGGCTTGGATCATAGCCCGGGTATAGGGAAGTGGCATCCGCCGTCCCACGCCATAAGGCCCCCCAGTCCAACCCGTATTAATGAGCCAAACCCGCACTTCGTGGGTGTCGATCTTTTGGCCGAAAAGCTCCGCATACCGGGTGGGATGCAGGGGTAAGAAGGCTTGTCCAAAGCACGCAGAAAAGGTGGCTTGGGGCTCTTTGATGCCTGTTTCTGTGCCAGCGACCTTAGCGGTATAGCCCGAAAGGAAATGATACATGGCCTGGGCCTTCGTCAGGCGCGCTATGGGCGGCAATACCCCAAACGCATCAGCCGTCAAAAGAAAAATATTTTGCGGATGCCCCCCCACCGAAGGAATCACTGACCCCGGCACATAGCTTAGCGGATACGCTGCCCGCGTATTTTCCGTAATAGAGGCATCGTCAAAGTTGATCACCCGCGAATCGGGATGGAAAGTAACGTTTTCCACCACAGTGCCATAACGAATAGCTGCCCAGATTTGGGGTTCTTTTTCGGCAGAGAGGTTGATGCACTTGGCATAGCATCCCCCCTCAAAGTTGAAGATTCCTTCTTCATCCCAACCGTGCTCATCATCGCCAATGAGGCGGCGGTTAGGGTCCGCAGAGAGGGTAGTTTTGCCTGTCCCCGAAAGTCCAAAAAAGAGCGCTACATCCCCATTGGGCCCCATATTGGCCGAGCAGTGCATCGGCGTCACCCCCCGCTGCGGAAGAAGGTAATTAAGGAGGGTGAAGATGCTCTTTTTCATTTCTCCTGCATAGCCCGTGCCACCAATCAGAATAATTCGCCGAGAGAGGTTGAGAATGGTAAAGTTGTGTTGGCGGGTGCCGTCAATAGCGGGCTCAGCCCGAAAACCCGGCACCACTATCATCAGATAGTCCGGCTCAAAGCTATCCAGCTCTTCCGCCGTAGGCTCTATAAAAAGATTGCGCACAAAGAGGTTGTGCCAAGGCCATTCGTTGACAATCCGAATACGCAAACGATACTTGGGCGAGGCGCCCGCATAAACATCCCGCAAGTAAAGGGTCTTATTCTGAAGGTAGGCTCGTACCCGCTGATAAAGAATCTCAAAATTTTCTACTGGAAGGGGATTATTCACTTCGCCCCACCAAATCTGGTCTTCGGTAAAGCTATCACGTACTACGAATTTGTCTTTTGGGGCCCGACCCGTAAACTCCCCCGTCCGCACCACCAGAGCCCCATTTTCAGCCAGAGCCCCTTGCTGCGCTTTGAGCGTGTGCTCAATCAACTCCGATACCGGCAAGTTGGCATACACATAATCCGTCAAGTTACTCTTCTTCGGGCTTGAGTAGGGTATCATAAGAACAAAGGTACGAACTTTGAGAAAATGTGGAGAACGGGTGTTCTCCGAAACTCCTCCGCTTAGGCCTTGCATTCTTGGAAAAGTTGTAACTTTGCAGCGGCTGTTTTTGTTTATCAAAAACAAACACCTAAGCGTATGAGAATGCGAAGGAAAAGCATGGACAGACTGGACTGGGAAATCCTCAAGGCCCTAGCCGAAAATCCGGCAGGCTCCTACACGGAGATTAAAGAAAAACTCAATGTCTCCATTGGGACTATCTACATGCGCGTAAGGCGCTTGCAAGAAGATTGGGGCGTGGTCAAGGGGCAAAAACTCATTTTAGACCCTCAGAAGTTGGGCTTTTCCTTAGTGGCATTAATTCGGCTCCAGACCTCCGATCCAGCAAAATTCATTGAATCTCTCAAAGCCCACCCCGAAGTCGGCGCCGCATGGATGACTACAGGCGAAATGAATATATTGGTAGAAGCCTATTTTAGAAACCCCAATGAGCTGCAAGATTTCCTTAGCAGATTAGTCAAGGCTGGTGCCTCCCGCATGGAAACCCAGCTCATTTTAGAAAAGCCCATAGACAAGGGAACCCCCATCCTGCCTCCTACGAATCTGACTGAACGCGTCACCACCAGATCCAGCCGCAAAGCCAGCTCCAGCGCTTCCGCTAAGGGCAAAAGCAAGAAATAACGCCCTCCATGCGGGGGCTCTGGGTAATACCCACCCCCATTGGCAACTTGCAAGATATTAGCCTTCGGGCTCTGGCCCTTCTGAAGGCTGCTGATGTGATTTGGTGCGAGGATACCCGACAAAGTCAAAAACTGCTTCGGCATCACGGGATTCAGAAGCCGCTCCGCTCGCTTCATGCCTTCAATGAGCATAAGCGAATAGGGCGGCTTTTCGATGAAGCCATAGCCAATCAATGGGCTGTGGCCCTTATTACGGATAGCGGCATGCCGGGCATTTCTGATCCGGGCTATTTAGCCATTCAGGAGGCCCTGCGACGACAAGTCCCCTTTGAAGTGCTTCCGGGTCCTTCGGCCTTCGTGGTAGCCTTAGTAGGCAGTGGTCTGCCCGCCCATCGCTTCGCCTTTGAAGGCTTTTTCCCCCGAAAAGGCCACCACGCCTACCTCCAAAAGCTCCTAACCGAAGAACGTACCCTCATCTGGTACGAATCCCCCCACCGCCTCCCGAAAACCCTTGGCCTGCTCAAAGACTATTTGGGCCCTCAGCGCCTCGCCTGCGTCGCCCGAGAACTCACCAAACAGCACGAAACCTATCACCGCGGTACCTTAGGCTCACTCCATGAGTACTTTCTGGCGCATCCGCCCCGAGGCGAATGTGTCCTCCTGGTGGCAGGCCCTCACTACACGCTACCCCAACCTCAGTAGCTGGGGCATCGGCCTTCTCTTAGCCACCGCCTACCCCCCTATCTCCCTACCAGGCCCCCAAATCCTCGCCTGGCCCCTCCTCTGGCACCTCGCCAAACAACCCAATTCCTTCAAACGCCTTTATCAGGCTCTCCTCAGCTGGAACCTCTTCACCACCTATTGGCTCTGCCTGACTGCCCTCAGCGCCCCCAACCTCACCGAAGCCCTCCTCAGCTTCCTTGCCGGCGCCGCCACCATCCTCGCCAACCCCCTCCTCATGACCACTCCCTTCCTCCTCTGGCGAAAAATCCCCCTGCCCCACGCTCCCTACCTCTTCATTCCCCTCTGGATAACCTTTGAGTACCTGCACTTTCGCTGGGAACTCTCCTGGGGATGGCTCACCCTGGGCTTCTCCTGGAGTGAATGGCCCTTCATCGGACACTTAGCCGCGCTCTGGGGCCCCCTCGGCCTCTCCGCCTGGACCCTCATCGCCGCCGCCTGGCTCACCACCCCAAGCCTCCCCCCTCTCCCACGCTACCTCATCTTCCTTCTCTGGACCCTCGGCCTCCCAACCCTAGCCCACCTCCACCAGCCCTCCCAACCCCAAACCACCAAACCCGTCTACCTCCTCCAGCCCAACATTGACCCCTACGCCAAATTTCAAGAATTTCCCCCCGACTCCCAGCTCAAAATCCTCCTCCAATACTTTCCTGACACGCTGCCCCCCGGCAGTCTCGTCATTGGCCCCGAAACCGCCCTCCCCGTCCCCATCTCCATAGAAGCATGGCCAAGCGACCCCTGGCTCGCCCCCTTCATTGAAAAAGCCCGCCGCTTCCACGCCAATGTCCTCTTAGGCATTGTAGGCTATAAGCTCTTTCCCGCCGATAAAGGCCCCCCCGACGCCACCCCCCTCCCCAATGACCAAGCCTACCAAAGCTACAACGCCGCTATCCTCATTCGTCCGGATACCGCCTTCGTGCATATCAAGTCTCGTCTCGTGCCCTTCGTGGAGCGAACGCCCTATTTGGAGTACTTGCACTTTCTACGAGGCTGGGAGATAGACCTAGGCGGAGGCTTCGGAAGCTTCGGCAAACCCCCCACCCCCCCACCCCCCCTGCCCTTATATCCCGACAGCACCTTAGTCAGCATAGGCGTGTGCTACGAGAGCATTTTCACGCATGACCTGCGCCAAAGAAAAGGTCACCTCCTGACCATCCTCACCAACGACGGCTGGTGGAAAAAAAGCTCTGGCTATTATCAGCATTTTAGTTATGGGCGTCTTTCGGCTCAGAGTTTGGGCCTCCCTATGGCCCGCAGCGCTAATACGGGCATCTCTGCCTTCATCCTCCCCAATGGGGAAGTACCCGCCCTCCTCCCCTACAATACCGCAGGCCAACTCTTCGCCCATATCCCCATAGGACCATCCCAAACTCTGTACGCTATTTACGGGGAATGGGGGGCCTTCGGCCTATGTACCTTTGCCTTCCTCTTATGGACACTCTGGTGGTTTCTCGACAAGCGCTGGAAGACCTCCTCCGAGAAGTAGGCTCTTATTTGCGCACACAGGCCCAAACCTTCTCCCGTAGCGACGCCGAATACAAGACCGCCCGTGACCCCGTCTCCTATGTCGATCGTACGGCTGAAGCCCTTTTGCGCCAGGGCTGCGCTCGCCTCCTTCCCGAGGCCGGCTTCATCCTGGAAGAAACCGGCCACTTCAACACCGACCAAGAATACATCTGGGTCATAGACCCCCTGGATGGCACCAAAAACTTCGTCCATGGCATCCCTCTCTACGGCATTAGTTTGGCGCTTTTGCACCGGGGAGAACCTATCCTCGGCATGGTTTATGCCGTCCCTCAGGATGAACTCTTCTGGGCCGTAAAAGGCTATGGCGCTTACCTCGGCAGCGAGCGCCTTTCCGTTAGCTCCTGCACCGACCCCGATAAACTCCTCGTCGTAACCGGCTTCATGTACCGAGACCCTCAGCGCGCCGAAAAGTACTTCCAAGTCCTGATCGAAGTCTTACGTCGCTACGGGGGACTACGTCGCTTAGGCTCGGCCGCCATAGATCTGGCCTATGTAGCCGCCGGCCGCCTAGATGTCTTCTTTGAGATGGACCTCAACCCCTGGGATACCGCCGCCGGCAGCCTCCTCGTCCAAGAAGCCGGCGGCCTCGTCACCGACTTCACCGGCCAACCCAACCCCCTCTTCGCAAAAAGCATCTTAGCTGGCAACCCCTGGGCCCACCAAGAGCTCCTCCGCCTCCTCCAAACCCACCAAATGGAATAAATACCCCCTTCCTGATCGCCCCGCTCCCCTCACCTTCCCTCCAACCTCCTGCCCCCCTACACCGCCGAACCTAAAGCCAAAACCCCCTTGACTTTCGTATATATGACGCTCCATAGGATAGATAGCGACTAATACCAACTCGATGCAAAGAGTTTCTGCATGCGGGTCGGAGGTATTTTGTGGGGCGGCGGCCAGCCCGCAGGGCTGGCCGCCGCCAAAACCTCCCTCTCCATTCAGAAGGTTCTTGATTGCAAATGGTATAAGCAGAAAGAGCCTCTTTAGCCAAAGGCCCCTCTCTTTTGAGAGACAGCTACAGGGGCAAAGGGCTTTAGGGGGGCATTCTTTCAGAGACTTCTTGGGCTGATCGGCCCTCTGATTAGAAACCAATCCCCTTATCACCGACAAAACCTTTTTGGTGGATGGCAGGGGCGTGTATGGAGTAATGGGTGAAGGCTTTTGGGAATCTCGGCTGGCCTTTTGGCCTTTCGTACCTTTGCACATCCATGTGGAAGCGCTTTGGCCCCTTGAACCTGCCTGCTTGGGAAAAGGAGCTTTTATCCCTCTGGGAGGCGGAGCATACCTTTGAGCACACGCTGGCCCAGCGGGAGGGGCGCCCCGCCTTCGTTTTTTACGAGGGGCCTCCCTCAGCTAACGGCAAACCCGGCATCCATCACGTCTTCTCCCGCACCCTCAAAGACCTCGTGTGCCGCTACCAGACAATGAAGGGCTATTATGTGCTACGCCGAGCAGGCTGGGATACCCACGGCCTACCCGTAGAACTCTCCGTAGAAAAAGAACTGGGCATCACCCGCGCCGACATCGGCAAAAAAATCTCCATTTCCGACTACAATAAGGCCTGCCGAGAAGCCGTCATGCGCTACAAAGCCTCCTGGGACGAGCTTACTCGCCGCATGGGCTACTGGGTGCGCCTGGATGACCCCTACATCACCTTTGACCCCAAATACATAGAGAGCGTGTGGTTCCTTCTGAAAAAGTTTTATGAGAAGGGGCTGCTGTACAAGTCTTACACTATTCAGCCGTATTCGCCGGCGGCGGGCACTGCCCTCAGCCAGCACGAACTGAATTTGCCGGGGGCTTACCGCCCTGTGAAGGACCCCTCCCTAACAGTGCAGTTTCCAGATGCGCAGGACCCCTCCCTGTATTATTTAGCTTGGACGACGACTCCTTGGACGCTTCCGGCCAATGCGGCCCTGGCTGTAGATCCCTCCCTGCCTTACGCCGAGGTGGAAACCTTCCAGCCTCATACCCGAGCGCCCATTCGGGTTATCTTAGCCCAAGCGACCCTCCCCAAGTACTTTAGTGCTGAGGGAGAAAAGCGCCCCATGGACCCCCGCGAGATAGACTTACGGCGGGGGCGTCTGCCTTATCGCGTTCGGCGGATCCTTCGGGGGGAGGAGCTCATCGGGCGTCGCTACCAACCGCTCTTCTCCTACATTCAGCCCGAAGGCGATGCTTGGCGCATCATCCCAGGGGACTTCATTACCACCGAAGAAGGCACCGGCATTGTGCATATTGCGCCGACCTTTGGAGCGGATGACCTACGCGTAGCGCGCCTACATGGCATTGCACCCATCCTCGCCCGCGACGAAAATGACCAACCCACCCCCATCGTAGATAAAGAAGGCAAGTTTGTCCCCGCCATCACCGACTTCGCCGGCCGATACGTCAAAAACTACACCGACGACCCCTCTTACCGCAGCCTAGACGAAGACATCATCGCCCATCTCAAAGCCCGCGGACTGGTCTTCCGCTCCGAAAAGTATGAGCACAACTACCCCCATTGCTGGCGCACCGACAAACCCATCTTGTATTATCCCGTGGAGGCATGGTTCATTCGCATGTCGGCCCTGCGAGATAAGCTCGTAGCGCTCAATAAGACTATTCAATGGTACCCTCCCGCTATTGGGGAAGGCCGCTTTGGAAACTGGCTGGAAAATCTTGAGGACTGGAATCTTTCCCGCACTCGCTATTGGGG
>Ga0308398_1001725_pt1 | contig 11331 bp, 8 predicted proteins | sample Hotspr20SampleT9_FD_202360 | JGI IMG/M metagenome (GOLD analysis project Ga0308398, IMG submission 202360) | Hot spring phototrophic mat microbial communities from Mushroom Spring, Yellowstone National Park, Wyoming, United States - 20051001_T9 ...
CGGTCGGCACGGTTTTGGATTTTGTCAAAATCGCTCAAGGGAATGTCGAGCGGTCCCCCGGCTTCCTTCCAGCGACGGAGACTTTGTTGTTCCGGTGTGGGTGACGTCGCAACGGCGGCCTCTATGCACACACGGGCCAGCAGCTTCCAGACTTCACCCGGATTTTGCGGCGGAGACTGGGTGACCGCCTCACGCCACACGGCAGGAACCTTCTGCGCCTCGGCAGGCTGTTCCTGCCATTGTCGTATTTGCTGAGCGACACGGGGGGCGAAATCTTTTTCGGGCACCTCGGCCAACTGACCCGCCACCTGCCACAATGCCGGCCAGACAGCATCCGACCGCTTCTGTTCCGCTTGTAGGAATTGCTGCCATCGCTCCAGTACATAGAACTTCAAGTCCCGCTCACGGGCCAAGGTTTGGATTTGCTGGCGGTCGCGCTGGCGGCACTCCCACACCGCTTGCAGGTAACGGGCCAGCGTTTCACGCTGTTGGAGCTGGTTCAATTGGGCCTGGTGCCGTCGGGCCAACTCTGCCTGATAAGCCTTTTCCCGGTTGGCCAGTTCATTCTCGAAGGCGATTACCTCGGGCGTGCGGGATACTGGTTCGATCAGAGGCAAATCTTTCGGCTCGTGGCAACTGGCAAAGACACCGTATAGACCGTAGTAATCTGCCATCGAAATCGGATCGTACTTATGATCGTGGCAGCGGGCACATTGGACCGTCAAGCCCATCGTGGTGCGGCAGAGCACTTCAATGCGATCATCGATGATGTCGTGAATGTTGTTGAGGAAGCGTCGGCCGAGGGTGAGAAAGCCCAAAGCGGCCAGCGGGCGTTTGTCGTCACCCAGATCCAGGTGATCGGCGGCGATCTGCTCGATCAGGAAGCGGTCGTAAGGTTTGTCCTCGTTGAAGGAACGGATGATATAATCGCGGTAGGTGTAAGCGAAAGGATAGTTGCGATCTTCTGTGAAGACGTAGCCTTTGGTATCGGCATAGCGGGCCAGGTCGAGCCAGTAGCGTGCCCAACGTTCGCCGAAGTGCGGGGAGGCCAGCAAGCGGTCGATCAGCTTCTCCCAGGCTTGCGGGTCGGTGTCGCGTTCGAAGGCTTCGATTTCTTCAGCCGTTGCAGGCAGACCGATCAGATCGAAGTAGGCCCGTCGGATGAGCGTGCGGCGGTCGGCACTGGGGGCGAGAGTCCACCCCAACGGTTGCAGGCGGGCCAGCACAAACCGGTCGATGTCGTTGCGAATGCGGCCCTGGGGATCCGGCGGGTTGGGTATCGTTGGTGCCCGAATCGGCTGGAAGGCCCAGTGTTGTCTCGGATCCACTGTTGCCTGATCGGTCTTATCCGGCGGAAGTGCTGCGCCGTCTTGAACCCATTGCACCAGGGCTGCTACCACCATCGGAGGCAAAGCCTGTTTGGGAGGCATGGGTGCGTCGGTCTCTCGTCGCACCGCTCGTATCAGCAGGCTTTTCTCAGGCTGACCGGGGACAATCACAGGGCCGTTGTCGCCACCGGCACGGATGCCCGCGGAGGTGTCTAACCGCAAACCTGCGTTCTGTTTCTGCGGGCCGTGACAGCTATAGCAGTGCTCCGCCAAAGCAGGGCGAACATATTTCTCGAAAAACTCGATGTGCGCGGCTTGCTTGCTCGGATCTGCTGGGGGGTTCCCAGAGGTGTGCGTTGCTTCCCTGGGCACGCCTGCCTGCTGATCCGCCTTCTGCGTTACCGCTTTCTGCGCTACCTTCAAAGTCAAGGGTTGGTCAGTTTTTCCTCCTGGTTGCTGCTGCTGGGGCGCACCGCCGAGGAACGCTGGACCCGCGAACCCACGGACTCCGTCGGCGGCGACGATCCAAGACAATGCCGTTACTACGCCAACAATCCCGATCCTCGTTGCAACGTGAACGACCTGGGAAACACGCGGGGCAGGCATGATACTTTCCAGTTCGAGGCTTATTGAGTTCCGGTCTAGTTGAACAGCGGGGTGGGCTAAACAGCAGGCAGTCTTTGGTGGAGTGTGATCTCCGGCGGGGGAAGGACCAGAGCCGGTCTTTTCACCAGAGAGTTTCTGGGATGACCTCGCACAAGGCGAGGTCAAGCACGCAGAAACAACGCAGGTTTCCTGGTATGTCAATCAATTATATTCTATGAGTATTCTACGGGACTCGGAACCCAAGGCCAAGGAAAATCCTGGATTGGAGGAGTCCGTAGTTGTTGTGAGAGCGTGGAGAGCCTTCCATTTCCGCGCTTGCAAGTAGTTTGCTTTGGGGCAGGACCAGACGTCCCGAAAGCGTGTCCGTCAACTCCCATATATCCTGCTTGATGACCAACACACAGAGCTCCATGACCGAAGCAGTTTGCTGTGTTTGCTTTGCTTCGTGGTGAAATTGCGCTAGCGGAAAAAGCTTATTCTGGGCTTAGCTCCTCAACAAATCCGAAGGTTGATTCCAAAGTGGGCCAGGGCGTTGGCAAAAGGGGTGGGACCTGAGCTTGTTGCAACGTCCGCCTTCATGGGATCTGACCTCGTTGTAATGTCCACCTTCAGTGTCTCTTGCGGTGAGAGGCCCCCCGGCGAAGTGCCGATATTCATTTCTTTTTCATGTAGATGATGCTACAACGATGTTGCGCTTCAGGGACAGGAGGAGAGAAAGCAATTCTTCGCCATAAGTTTTCGTTGAGCTTCCACAAAAGAGGAGAATGCTGCCATGCTGCGGAACCGCCATGGTCTCGGGTTCATCGCCCTCATCATCGGGATGAGTGGGGCGGTCGTATGGTCTGCGGAAGAGTTGGCCCCCCATCCCCGACTGGTTCTGCCCGGGTATCGCACTGTGGTTGATGCTGTGCGAGCCGACCCGAAACAATTCCGCACACAGGTATCCAGCACTCCCACACCTGCAGGATTTCTAGGGGTAGTACTGACTGAAAAGGATGGTAGGGTGATCATCGAAGAAGTGGCATCGGATTCGCCAGCAGAAGCGGCTGGGTTACAACCCGGAGATCGCCTGCTGAAGCTAGACGATCAGACCGTTCGGCAACTGGCGGCAGCGCGGGACTACCTCCGGGAACAACTCGCTGGCCACACAGTCCATCTGGAAATTGAGCGGAATGGTAAGCTTCAGCGGTTCCAGGCCACTCTGACGCCGGTGTCCAACCCCTTGGTCAGCCCGGATCAACCGCTGGGCAAGGGAGCGACAGGCAAGCTTGCGGGCTGGGATAATCGCCTACCCCGGGCCTGGCGTAAACCGGTCTATCGTCTCGGTGTATTGGGCATCGAATATCCGGATGTCAAGCACAATCCCAAAATCACGGCCGAGGATTGGACGCGTGCTTTCTTCAGTTTCGGCGAATACAAGGATAGATCCCCCACGGGAGAGAAAGTCTATGGCAGCATGCGGGATTATTATCACGAGGTAAGCTATGGCAAGTTGCAGCTAGAGGGTAAATTCCTCGGCTGGGTTCAGGTGTCCAAGAAGCGTCAGGATTATTCCACGGGCAGCAGCAGTTCTCCCGCAGAGCGACGGGCCTTGCTGGTCGAAGCCTTGGATGCGTACACCGCCCAGCAGGGGAAGGATGCGCTCAAGGATTTCGATGGCATCTGTTTCCTGTATGCGGGGGGACGAGTGCCAACCAGTCGGGGAGGGCTGTACTGGCCGCACCGAGCCAATGTCACGTATCAAGGACGCTCGATTCCCTATTTCATCGTGCCCGAAGGCGGGAATCGTATGACCGACATCAGTGTCTGCTGCCACGAGTTCGGGCACATGCTCGGTCTGCCCGATCTGTATGCCCGACCGGAGCAACCCGGCAGTGAAGGGGTATGGCAGTGGTGTGTCATGTCCAATCAATTAGGAGGTGGACGACCGCAACATCCATCTGCCTGGTGCAAGGAACAATTGGGGTGGATCGAACCTGTGGTGCTCGATCCGCGGGTCCCCCAGAAGTTGATTCTCGCTCCCATCTGGAATGACCCTCGACAGTGTTACAAGGTCATGGTACGACAGGACGGCAGCGAGTATTTTCTCCTGGAGTACCGCACTCGTAACGGCTGGGATGCGGGCCTGCCAGCGGAGGGTCTGCTGATCTGGCGGGTCTTTGCCGGACCCAATCGGGGGAGCCAACCGGTGTATCTTGAGGAATCCCACGGCATCCAGGGAGCCAGCGGACCGCGGTTGTTCCCCGATAGCGTCCCCTTCCCCAGCAAGTCCAACAACAGCTTCACGCCTTATACTATCCCCAGCAGCAAAAGCCAGTTGGGTGGAGGACTGCCCGTCTGGATCACCAATATCCGGAAATTGCCCGATGGCCGCATCACTTTCCATATCGGCTACGAATACTACTGAGGTCATCTCACCCCGATTCCTACGACGTCGATGGGGAGGAAGCTGTCGCTGGGTCTGGCTTCTCTCCACCGTCCTCCTGGCAAGCGGAAACAGCGGTTGCCACAATTCGACGGCGTCATCTATCCGTGATCCGGCTCTACTGTTCCAGATGCATTGTGCCCGCTGCCACGCTCAGCCCGGAGAAGCAGGGGGACCGCAACTGGGCACTTCTCAAGGGCCTGACTTGAGGAATATCGGCCGGCGACGTTCCCCCGAGTGGATTGCCGACTACATCCGACAACCCACCAATCGCCGTCCTGATGCACGCATGCCTGCTTTTGCAGGCCAGCTCAGCGAGGAGCAAATCCGCGTTCTGGCCGATTACCTCTACCAACGGAGCATTCCCACGGCACCGTCTAAGGCTTCATCGAACACTCCGGCTCCTTCCACCGGCAACCCCTCTCCCCACTAGCTCGAAGTGCTGAACTGGGGACTAAAAATTTCTCCTCGCTTGGCGTCGTACAGCCCGACACCCAAGCTTTGAGCAAAGTTTTCCGCTCCTGAATACAGCGCCATGCAGAAGACGGCTGGCACATAAGGTTCCGGAAAGCCCTGCCGTCGCAACCAGTCCAGAAAATTTGCGTCCTTCAAGAGCTGGAGAACTTGCTCAAAGGGCCGGGCTCCATATACCCGTCCCTTCACCTCCAGGACCAAGGTGAAACGGAAACCACTTGCCTCCTCCACTTCCAGGACCAGATCTGCCTCACCATCGTACTGGAATCTGGCAATCCGCCGCACGACCCGTTGGCTTCTCTGAAGTATGTACGGCATTTGATCCTCTGCCAGGTCTTCAGGGATCAAACCCCACCGTTCTTGCATGCGACCGATATTCCGCAGAGCGGTGCGCACATCCTCACTCAGGCTGTCAACGCGGTCCTCCACTTTCCCCAATCGTTCCTCTACTTTGTCCAGCCGCTGCTCCACCTTGTCCAGCCGCTGCTCCACCTTGTCCAGCCGCTGCTCCACCTTGTCCAGCCGCTGCTCCACCTTGTCCAGCCGCTGCTCCACCTTGTCCAAGCGAGCTGTCAACGCTGCGATCTGACGACTATTCTCTTCTATCGCCTGCCAAACGCGTTGAAACTGTTCATACATTTCCTGACGCAGGCGAGCGATGGCTTCCTCCACCTCACGGCGGAACTGCTCCATCCGCTCCGGAAGAGCGAGCAACTCTTCACTCAGAAGCTTGCGGCGGACCTCCTCCCGAAAGGCAGGGTCCCGGTCGAGCAATTCCAGGAACTTGGCCCGGAATGCCGGATCTTGCAGTAACTCGTCAATCGAGATCGCCATGCACCCGTCCCCTTACTCCATCGGCCTCTCCATGGCTGGAGAGCGAGGATACCTCCTCCATCCCTGGTGCAACCGGAACCAACCTAGTCTTTCCCTACCAACGTAGCCCTGCAGTCTCTCCAAAGTATAATAAACTTGATAGGTCCAGACTATCGAACATCACACGATCATTCCAGCTCAGTTGATGGTCACTATCATGCACGTGTTGCATGCACGTTTTGTCCCGTTAGACATGCCCTCTGGGCCATTTAACCTCTGAAACAGTTAGAAGAGTTCGGGATCGGTCCGGGGTTAGCCGCCTATGGACGCTTGGGAGTCAAATTATTTCCCGATGTGGCCATGGCCTGATCCGTCCCTATAAATCGTCCCTCCACATCATTCTATCCCTATCTTTCAGAGTCCCGCTAGAAGGAGGAAAATGATGAATGCAAAATGATAATTATTCGTTGAGATACGGCCAGTAACCTAGATTGGTGTTGATACGGTTGGATCAGAGATAATCCGGAGACACCACGGTGATTCAACAAGGTGTAAGGGTAGGTGAATTTCTAGTCCCCGTTCGTGTCAGGAGTGATGCTATGGACGTTCGCCTCCCAGGAAAATTTTCGATGCCGTTGGAATCCCAAGAGCAACTGTGGGCACGCCAACTGTCATTCACCCCTCTGAGTCGACGGAGTTTTCTGCACGCCTGCGGTGCGATGGTACCTGCGGCATTTCTACCCTTCTGGACCGTGCGCGGAGCCTTCGCCGAGGAATTGACGCGCACCCCTCCCCAGACGGAAGGGCCATTTTACCCAAACCGTCTGCCCCTGGATACGGATAATGATCTGCTGATCATCAACGATTCCATCACATCCGCCGTAGGAGAAATCACGCATCTGACGGGACAGGTGTTAGATTCTCAGGGGCGTCCCGTAAACAATGCGGTGGTGGAGATCTGGCAATGCGACGCTCATGGCGTGTATTTGCATACATCAGATAGCGAACGCAAGAAGAACCAGCAGGACAAAAATTTTCAGGGTTTCGGCCGCTTTGTCACGGGGAGTAAGGGCGAGTTCTATTTTCGCACCATCAAGCCGGTCCCTTATCCCGGTCGCACGCCTCATATTCACTTCAAAATCAAGAAGGGACGGCGCGAATTGCTAACCACGCAACTATACATCGAAGGACACCCCCAGAACGAACGGGATGGTATCTGGCGTGCCATTCGAGATCCTAAACAACGGGCCAATGTCACCCGTCCGTTCGAGAAGGTTTCCGACTCGAAGATCGGGGAATGGCGTGTGCATTTTGTCATCGTACTCGGCGTCACTCCGGAAGGATGACGGAGACAGATAATCTCGGAACACACGCAGTGCTAGCGTAGCTATCCATACTCAAGCAAGGCGCAAGGGAGCACGGTGTTGTGTATTCGCACCGATATAGTCCAGTGGTGCATTCGCGAACACAACGACATGCAGCGGAACACCGCATACACACTCGGTCCGTGCTTGACGGAACTGCCGATGTGCTTCACAATGGAAACAAAAGCTTCCCGCTCGGGTTGCTATTCAGATAAAAGCGAATACCCAGGAGAGACAACCCTTACCGGCAAAGCGAAAGTCGAGCCAAAGGCGGGAAAGCATCATCCGATGCGGTTTCGCGGATCCAGGCCGATTGACTCAAATGGGAGGAGAAACCATGGCAGCGATGTATGTGTGGTTAGCCGCCGTGCAGGCTCTGGTGGCCACTTCAGGAGTGGATCAGACGGAGAAAGCAATCCAGGGACAGTACCTGGAGGCACGCACCTGTGACGTGTACACCGGCTCCTGCTTCGCCAATGCGGATACCGGCCTGACCGGCCGCAACGCCGTATTGGCCTGGAAGATCGAGCAGGGTACGTACCGCGGAGTCCAACTGGATGGCCTGGGTGTGGTCGCTGTCTTAGCTACCAGTGATACCTTAGGGTTGAAGCAGTCGGCACCCGCTAAAGCAGTCGTGATTGTGGATCGCACTGCCACAGCCACGCAACGGCAAGCCTTGATCTCCTTCATCCAATCCCAAACTGGAAACCTGATCGGAGAGATTGTCGCGGTACGCGAAGCTACGGTCGAATTGGAACTCTGTCCTTGTGACAACGGTGCGTGCGCCCGTTTGGATGCTGGCCAGGTGAAGGTGACTACCCGCTGCATTTATCCTGAGCACGACAAGGCATGCGGAAATGAATCCGTACAGTATCCACCCCTGGCGCGGGGTGTCCGGGCCGTGGCTGCCATGACGGTCGAACACACCTACCAAGGCAAGGACTTGAACCAAACCTGGCAGGATGCGGGCCGCCGCGGCGCATTCGTAGGCCATTTTGCTACCCGGTGAAAGGCCTTCGCCCCAATCAGGGTAACTTCCCTTATCGCCCATGCCCCTGGGAAGCGCCTTGGGCAATATCCTGGCCCTTGAGAAGTCCCAGGTTGGATTTGTTTGCCTCGGAATAAACTGAGGGATGGAACTGCACAATCGGTATTCCCCGCAAAACACCGCGAGGATACACAGGATCACACGAGATAGCACGAGGATCCGCCGATGGCTGGCCGAAGTGTGGGCAGAAGCTTGGGAGTGTTGGTAACCGCCGGGATCCTGGGGATCGTTGCTCTCCAGGCGATTGCGGCCGATGCACCGAAATGGACGGTCAAGTCGGTGGAGGCAGCCCCCCCGAAATCATCAGTTTCTGCGGCCATTCAGGCAGTGCTGGCGCCGGTCGCTCTGGAAGTGCACGATGAGACAGGCAAGCCGGTGGCCACCTTCTGGCATCGCAAGGAAGTACCGCTCCAACATAAGGGAGACAGCAGCTACGCAGCTGTGGCGGAGGGCACCCTCATCGGCGTAGTCCAGTGGCACCAGCCGTGGACCGACTATCGCAAACAGAAGGTGAAACCGGGGGTGTACACCCTGCGTTTCGCCCGACAGCCCATGGATGGAGATCACATGGGTACCGCTCTCTACAACGAATTCCTCCTCCTGGTACCAGCTGGCCTCGACGAAAAACCGGACAATCTGATGGTGGAAGAATTGCATGAGCTGAGCGGTAAAAGCGTCGGTCGCAAACATCCCAGCATGATGATGCTGTTTCCCTATCGCAAGGGGGGAAGCACCGCAGTTCTCACAGTCCGCCCTCAGGATCATCTGAGTCTCGATTTTGCTGTACCTGCGCACGGCGGAGGGACGTTAGGATTCGCCATCACCCTCGTGGGTCACACCATGGCCGAGTAGGGGAACATCCAGGGGTGACTTTCAGGGAACCGGTGTTCGTGTCCGGTGGGCAAATCGCTGGAGGTCTGACAGCGTCATGCGTTCCGTGCTCGATGCACTGATCACCGCACGGGAACGTGGCCTAGAGTGTGTTTACTGTCAGGTCGTGGAAACCCGGGGCAGTACCCCGCAGAAGGCCGGTGCTGCCATGGTAGTGTACGCCGATGGCCAACAGACCGGCACCCTCGGTGGTGGCTGCATTGAAGCGGACGTCAAACGGCGTGCTTTGGCCCGACTCCATGATCATGCTCCCCCGTTGTTGTGCACCTTCACCCTCGACGGTGACTACGGATGGGACGACGGCCTGATCTGCGGCGGACGTATGACCATCCTGCTTCATCCTCTCACTGCTCGGACCGATCCCGATTCCTCGGCACGGACGTATTACCGTCATCTCCGGACTCTCATTCACGAGGGAAAGGGTCACTGGGAAGCGGTGGCGTTGGAATCAACCCCACAATGGCCTGCCACCAGCCGCTGGTTGTTCGATCATCAACACACCCTCATCGCTGCGTGGGAGAACAACTTGGCAACTGAGCCGGAAGTCGTGGAGCAGCTTCTGGGCAGCATACCGACCAACCCGGGTTCCTCTACACTGCCCCGACGGGCTACGGTCCGACAGGGGATCGCCTGGCTTCCCACGCCTCGGCGCAAAACCTTGTTAATCGTGGGCGGTGGTCATGTGGGACAAGCCACGGCACAATTGGCCGCAGCAGCCGATTTCGACATCTGGGTTCTGGATGACCGGGAACGTTACGCCAGTGCGGAGCGCTTTCCCATGGCTCAACGCCGTCTGGTAGGGCCGATCGGGGCGACCCTGCAGGAACTGGCACCGGCCTTGACGGAAGATGTCTATGCCATCATCGTCACCCGCGGGCATAATCATGATGAAGAAGCATTGTTTCATCTGGCCCGTACCGCCTGCGGTTACCTGGGGATGATCGGCAGCCGACGCAAAATCCGGCTGATCTACGACGACCTCCTCCGCCGCGGCATCCCGCAAGAGGCCTTGCAGCGCGTCCACGCTCCTGTGGGCTTACCCATCGGCTCCCAATCGGTCATGGAAATTGCCATCAGCATCGTCGCCGAATTGATCGCCTGGCGGAATCTGGGTTCGGAAGCCACCCAACGCATTTACGCCGCCCCGGCCCACTCGGCATCCCCTCGATGCGATCATCGGACCGATAACGAGTGACCCTCAGACCCTCGGGGCTTTGTCTGACCTCGGAGTTGTCCTGTTCCTGCGTGAAGTCGCAGCCTAACCGGGGTTTGGGGGACACCTGAGCGGAAAATCCGATATGCACCTTTCTGAGGAAGCCGACATGTCTGCACCCTTAGCAGTCCGAGTCGTAGCTGTCGTTCCGGCAGCCGGTCAGAGCGTTCGGATGGGGCAGCCGAAGCTCCTGCTACCCTGGGGTCACCACACCGTCATCGAAGCACTGGTCAGAGCTCTCCGCATGGGTGGTGTGCACCAGATTCTGGTGATCGTCGGACCGAAGATGGACGCAATCGCCCAACGGGCCGCCTCAGCAGGAGCACTCATCTACACTTTGTCTGATTACACCGCAGATATGCGCAAAACCGTGGAGCAGGGATTGGATTATCTCCGTAAACAACACCTGTTGCAGGACCAGGATGGCTGGCTCCTCACCCCAGCCGACCACCCCACCCTCTCCCCTCAAATCGTACGCCATTTGCTCACAGAGTTTGCTCACGACACCCATAATGGGGATGCAGACCAGCTGTACCCCTCCACGCTGGAAGAACAGATCGCTCCGAGAGGATCGGTACTGGTACCTGTCTATCAGGGGCGGCGCGGCCATCCGGTGCTCCTATCCGGACGGTGCATTCCCATTCTTCTGACCCTGCCCGAAGACTGCGGCATCAACGCCTTGCTGCGTCACCCCGCCATTCAGGTCCGCGAAGTTCCCTGGAATGATCCAACAATCCTGGATGATCTGGATACCCCTCTGGATTACGTCCGCTTGCGAGAGCGAAGCTCAGAGGACTGATCCGGCAGACGTCCTGGTTCCCCACCCCGGAGGCCTGGACAGGCGTGGTACCGAAGAGAAGCGCACCGGCCCCTGGGAAACCCGTCCGCAGCAGCACCCCTATTGCCCTACGTTCCCTTATGCCCACGATCCTGTACAACGACAAAGCCGGTAGGCCGATTCCATCTATGTCCCGTGTTTCTCGATGGGGCAGGAAAGTTCCCCTGGAGGAGAGAGAGGTATCATGGCGTTAGCGATTCGTTCGGATGGATGTGCCCTGGATTTTCTGGCCCTGGGAGCGCTGGTGCACCGTTTGGACCCGGGTGTGACACCGTTTCGCAAAGCCCGCAGCGTGGAAATTCATGTGTCCGGAGGAGAGTACAACGTTGCC
>Ga0308398_1001726_pt1 | contig 11330 bp, 9 predicted proteins | sample Hotspr20SampleT9_FD_202360 | JGI IMG/M metagenome (GOLD analysis project Ga0308398, IMG submission 202360) | Hot spring phototrophic mat microbial communities from Mushroom Spring, Yellowstone National Park, Wyoming, United States - 20051001_T9 ...
TGACGCTGTTCTGGCGGGCGACGGCGTTGAGCACGGCGGTCGAATACCCGGCGCTCAGTGCCACGACGGTCTATGCCCGCGTGCGCGATGGCGCACCCGAGTGGCTCGTGCGGGAACAGGCGACGGCTGGGATGACCAACAACATTCCTGAGCCAACGATCTCATCATCGCCACTTGCGACTGCTACGGCTACGGCAGCGACTATGCCCACTGCGACGTACACCTCAACCGCAACCCGGACACCAACGGTCACGAAGACTCCAACCGCAACCCAGACACCAACGGTCACGAAGACTCCAACCGCAACCCAGACACCAACGGTCACGAAGACTCCAACCGCAACCCGAACACCAACGGTCACGAAGACTCCAACCGCGACCCGGACACCAACGGTCACGAAGACTCCAACCGTGACCCGGACACCAACGGTCACGAAGACTCCGACCGCGACTCGCACGCCGACCGTATCGCCGACTCCTAAGCCAACGGCCTGGCCTACCGGTGTGGTGATCATCAGTGCGCTCTTACCGGCGCCAGCAACCGGAACATATGAGTGGATTGAACTCAGCAGTCAATACGCACAACCCATCGACCTGCAAGGATGGTTCTTTACCGATAATAGTGGACAACGTCGCCTGATTTCTGAGCAATCCCTGGCGGCAGGAGCAACGGTGCGTATTCCGATCACGCGCTCTTTTCTGAACAACAGCGGTGATACGGTGATCCTGCACGATCCAACGGGAAACGCGATCGACACATTTTCTTATTCTGCAGCAGAGATTGATAGCATCGTCTGGCGCCAACTCACAGTTTCTTCTCCGCAAACCGACCCTGGGCACGAGATCAACCTCTCTCTGCAAATGCCTGCCACGACCGATAGCATATTGCCTTCGCCATTAGCATTTTCACGGCCTACCGAACGGCTTCCATTTTCGTTAGCACTCCGTTCGCCGTTGCCCGGTTACCTGACGATAACTGCCACTGCGTCGCCAACCGTTACTCCACCGGCAGTCAACGTGAGCACGTGTACTGATTGCTCTGAACCAAGGTGGTCATGGTCGCGGATCACTGCTGCGGTGCTGGGAGTTATTGCCATCCTGCTCTTTGTTACTGAACCAAAACCACGTCGTTCTGTGCGAGACTATCAGGATGTGTTATAATCTCACAACACTGGTGCCGAACATACGTTATATTCAGAGAGGAACACCCCTATGAAAGATCTGCCTACCCTGATAGGTGAACGGTTGACGCAGAACCTGTGGGGCGTTCTCGGCAATCAAGGGTATATTCTTGGTATCGATCTGGGCAGCTACGGCCTGCGGGTTGCCTTAGTTGACTTACAGCACCACACCTATCAAAATGCTTCCATGGAATTGGCCGAACACGAAGACCCGGACACAACAGTGAATCGTGTCATCGAGCTGGCCCGTGGCTTGATGGCTCAGGAAGGTGTGGGTACTGATCGGCTGGTACGGGTTGGCGTAGGCTTTAGTGGCCCGGTCGATCTCCGGCATGGCACCGTTCGATTAGCGCCCCGTCGACCAGGCTGGGAAAACTATCCGCTCCAGGAACGCTTTGAACAGGCCTTCGACACCGTAACTCTGATCGACAACGATGCCAACCTGATCGCACTCGGTGAAGCCGTATTTGGTGTTGGGAAGGGGTGTCAGCATCTTTTTTACGTTCACCTGAGCAGTGGTGTGGGCGGTGGAGCGGTATTGAACGGTCGTCTCTACCATGGTGCTCATTCCATGGCAGGTGAAATTGGGCATGCGGTCGTAGGTCATGGTTGGGATGGTGATGGTCGTCCGGAAACGCTAGAGGAATTGGTCTCTATTGGTGGATTGCTCCGACGGGCAGCCGCTGCCGGTCTAACCACCAGTCGCCTGGAAGATATTTTCAGTGATCATCCGGTGGCGCGTAAGGTTGTTCAGCATACCGTTGATTTGATGGCTACCAGGATTGCGCAGATTATTGCGTTACTCGATCCGGAAATCGTTGTCTTAGGTGGCATTGTGGTGCGTATTGGCGGCGATAGTTTCGTCGAAGCAATTGCCTCCAGGGTAAATCATTTCATCGCTCCCCAGTTTGCTCGTCCGGTACCGGTCGTGGCTTCGATATTAGGGCCAGACAGTGTCGCAATCGGTGCTGTAGCTATGGCCCTCGATAGCTTGTCAGATTAGTTTTGCTGATATGCCTCTCTTCTCTCGTCGATCATACCGTTAGCGTATGGCAGGTTCGCAACCTGTACCCCCGCACAGAGGAGATGGTGGTGGATCGGGACCTGGAGGGTGATGGTGGGCTAATGTGTCAACCGATGGGAACTACATGTGCATCACACGACGCGGGCCGGAGGCCCGCGTACCCAGGTGGCCGCAATGAGGCCCGTATCTGATGCCAATCCTGTCTGTGCAAGCCGTGTATCATCCTGCCAGCGCTGCTGATACCCCCTTTCCCCCCACCGCTTGCGAGGGGAGGTCGGAATAGGAAGAGAGCGACGAAAGCGAGCTGAGTGAGCAACCCCAATCCCCTCGCTTGCGGGGGGCTAGATGCCAGCGCACCAGGACACGGTTTTCGTGAACAGGATCGGTATGAGAACGCTGAAAATCCCTCCCTGCACGATCTCCTATTTGCATGTCGTGCTGAGCAATGATACAATACAGTGAGCTATATCGTACACCCTACGGATAGCAGGGAGGCAAGTCCCGCCTCTCTGTTTCCTGTTGTCTATGAGTTGAAGCTTGTGGGGGCATGATGGACGCAAAGACGATCATTTTTGGCGATACCGCCATCGACCGCTTACTCCAATGGCTTCGGGCAAGCGGTGAACCGAAAGATGTGAGAGACCTGTTATTGCACTATCTCGAAATTCTTTGCAAGCTGGTGACGGAGGAGGGCGAATGACTGCCACCACAGCAACACTGGCCGATGAAGTATGGCGGCTGATGACCGCACAGGGAATTCTTTTCGCCATTGATGCCCCTATTCGGCAGACGCTGAGTAATCTGGTCGCATTCTTTGCCGCTCGTCTACAACGCGATCCGGCGAGTGTGCAGGCTGAACTGGAAGCAGCTCTGGCCGCTGATGAGCGTTTCACCCGCGAGGAGGTCAACGGTCAAGTTATTTTTGTGACCTCTCGTCAGGGACGGTATATTCCCCGTGATACTACCGATCCGCATACCTTTAAACAGCGCCTCTATGAGCCAGAGAATCCGTTACCGATTGATGATTTAAGCGTTGTTGTATCTACGTCGCGTCCGGCAATTACGACGGTGGAACCGGTCTATATTTCAGACTACTGGCTCGAACAGGCCCGGTTAGTGGCGGCTACGCAGATGGATGAACAGCCGGTAGTTCAGCCCGAATCTCAGGAAGCTGGTGCGACGACACCGGTAGTTGTCGAGCAGCCAGTTGCTGAGGGGGCAGGCCCGGCGCCGGTTGGTGAAGAGCCAGGAGTGGCAGTGGTACCACCAACTGATGTTGAAGAGCCGGTTGCGACGGTTGTTGAGGAACCCTCGGCAGCGCCGGTTGCCGCGTCGGCTACCGGTGAGCGTTCGACAGTGCTGACCGTTGACGGCTTGTCCATTGATCTGAGCCGTTCACCGGCAGAGATCGTGGCCGAGCACGGCCCTGCTCTAGAGCGCATTCTAGCCGAGCGATTGGCTCAAGACCCACTCCGGCGGATCGTCAGCTTTGGGCGATTGCACTATCCGGAAACGAGCTTAGTAAGCTTTGGTAAGAACGATCTGCGCAAGATCCGCGACTACATCCTCGAACGCAATGAGCCATTGCTCGATACCGAGATCATTGCCGATCTGTATTACCACAATCCACGCCAACCTGATTACGAGGGTTTTCGCTTTTCGTTGAATTATCGCCTGTCGCGTGAAAAAGATTTTGAATTCGTAGGCGTGGAAGGCGCAAATATCTGGTCAACGAAGGGTTTGCCAGCCATTGGCTCTAAGCGGGTAAAAGCATCCGAGATGGGCCAACTGACCTCGTATCTGATCGAGGGCTTTGATGATAGTCTGGCTGATCAAAGTGTGGAGTCTATTCAGGCCAGTGGCAGTGTGACTCGCTTGCTAACCTTCTTTGAGTGGGAATACGGGGTGCTTCCGCTAGATGCTGCGTTGGCGACCCTGTTGCCGAAACCGGTTTTCCCTGATCAACGAAGTGCGGTTCTTCGCTTTGATTCACCACAACATTTCGGAACGTATCTGGTTGAAGTGCGCTATCCGAGCGGTAATCGTGGTGGTTGGTTGCAAGGGCTGGAAGATTTCTTCCGCGAGTATCTTGTACCCGGCGCTTTGATCACGATTAGTCGGACTAACGCGGTGAATGTCTTTACCATCAGCTACGAGGAGGGTGGTGAGACGACGGATCGTCTGCTGACCTTTGACGAGAAGAAGAACCGGTTTGCGTTTGCCAATCTCACCTTCTACTGTGCCGTTGATGAGGATTTGTTGCCGACCCAGAATCGCTATGGGAAATTGCGAAATCTGAAGGCGTTCCCAATGAGTGAACGGCGGAAGGCCGAGATGATACTCGAACACGTTTGCGAGGCGATGGGCGAGCGGGGTGGTAGCCGTGAGCAGCCGGTGTATCGAGTAACGTTTAATGATATATACGTTGCCTATAACGTGCTACGTCCGGCATCACGCTCGTTTTTGCAAGCGTTGCTCGATAGCCATTCGGCGATGACAGCCGATCCTTCAGCGTCTGGAACGTATTTCTTCACTCTGCCGCAAGTGGAACGAACCGAGACCGAAGCAGAGGATGTAGATGTAGAGGAAGATTTGCCAATCCAACCCACTTTACGACGGCGGGGTGGTCGGTATATTGATGAAGATGAGTAAGTATGACTGGCGACGATGAAGGGCGTTGGCTCTGCATCGTCGCTTTGTCGTGTTTCCCTGGGCAGGTTTACCATGACTCTGAGTTTTGCTGAGCGTGTTGCCCAACTCGATACGATGGAGAAGGCTCCGACGCGCCTCGATCTGAAGTTGCTGGCTAATTTAGGGCCAGAGAGCGTATACATCTTTTGGGAGCAGTGGCAGCGCTTCAGTCTGGATCGCCGACGCCATATTATGCGTTTACTAGCTGAGCTGGCCGAAGAACAGATTCAGCTTGATTACCGGCCGGTCTTTCGGGCATGTCTGGCCGATCAGGACGCTCAAATTCGGGTGCTTGCTATTGAAGGATTATGGGAAGACGACCATGAGCAGATGATGGATCGGTTGATCCAGATGCTCCACGACCCGGCAGGTGAAGTGCGAGCGGCGGCACTGCTCAGTCTGGCACGGTTTGCCTACCGTGCTGAGATCGGTGATCTGTCGCTCAGTGCAGGTCAGCGCTTGCATGATGTCTTGGTTGAAGCGGCTACCGATCCTGATCAGCCCTTTGAGGTACGGCGTCGGGCAATTGAGGCATTAGGCTATTTTGCCGAGTCTTCAGCAGCGCAGGAACTGGTTGACCGTGCCTACAATACCGATGATATCTACATGCGCGAGAGTGCGGTGCTGGCAATGGGGCGCTCAATGCAGCGCCAATGGTTCCCGTATATCTTGCGCGAGCTGCAAAGTCCATCTCCATCGTTGCGTTACGAGGCGGCACGGGCAGTTGGTGAGATCGGTGAAGATGGACGGGAATTGTTGCCTGCATTGTTACCGCTCGTCGATGATGAGGATACCGAAATTGCTCTGGCTGCAATTTGGGCGTTAGGCCAGGTTGGTGGGGCTGATGCGCGACGGATTCTCCAGCGGATTGCCCGTTCTCGTGATGAGGTGCGTGCTCAGGTTGCCCAAGATGCACTCGCCGAACTCGACCTTGATACCCTCTGAGGAAGTATGGCCTTTATTACCGATCAGGCCACGGCATTGCCTGATGGCTATCGTCACATTGTGCTGTCGCCGCATCTTGATGATGCGGCGCTTTCCTGTGGCGGGTTCATTGCGCGTATGACGGCGGCTGGCGAGCGGGTGCTGGTCGTCAATGTTTGTAGTGGTATACCCTCTGCTCAGGCGGGGTTCAGTGCATTTGCCCAATCGCTCCACGAATGCTGGGCATTGCCGCCATCATCTGTCGTAGCCCATCGTCGGGTTGAAGATGCCGCCGCGCTGGGTGTGCTTGGCGCCGATGCGCTGTTGTTGCCTGAGCTTGATGCAATTTATCGCTGCCCCGATGTGTATGCCGATGAAGTGAGTCTGTTTGCAACACCGATAGCCGATGATCCGCTCATTGATGCAGTGGTACGTCTGACGACAACGCTGGTCGAGCGCTATCCGCATGCTACATTTTATGTGCCACTGGCCGTTGGGATGCACGTCGATCATCAGTTAGTCTTTGCCGGTGCGACGAGTGTTTTGCAGGCTGCTGATGTACGCTATGGGTATTACGAAGATTTTCCGTATGCTCGCCAGCCGTCGGCTGTTGAACAGCGGTTAGCAATGATCGGTCGTAAGCACTATGCCCCACGCTATGTTCCACTCGATGAGGCGTTGCTTCAGGTGAAGATTACGGCTATTTCGGCTTATTCTAGCCAGTTGAATGTCCTCTTTGGTGGGGCAGCGGCGATGCCGGCTGCCGTGACCGAGTATGCCGCACGGATTGCGTTTCCGGCCATGCGTTATGCTGAACGGCAATGGGTGCGCGTATGAGGGATCGGTGGCGGGTTGATGTACCATCTTCTGTGCGTTGGGATGCGTTTGTTGCCACGCATCCGCATGGAAGTTTCTTGCAGGCCAGCCCGTGGGGGGCAATGAAAGCGCTGTTTGGCTGGCATTGTCGGCGCCTGGCAGTATTCGATGCAGCCGGTACTATCCTGGCCGGTGCCCAGGTGCTCTTTCGGCGCTCTTTCGGTCTGGCTTTTGGCTATACGCCACGCGGTCCTCTCTTTTCTGGTGATCCGACCGTTGATGAATTGTTGATACAGGCGTTACGACGAGTAGGCCGACAGATGGCAGCAATTATGATCCGCTTCGAGCCAAACATCAGCGAACGCGACCTGCGAGCTGCCGAATTACGGGCCTGGTTTGATCATTGCCGTCTTGTGGTCGCCGATACTATTCAACCACGCAGTACTGTGTTGCTCGATCTCCAGGCCCCAGAATCGGCACTCTTTGCCGCTTGCTCAAAAGGTCATCGGGCCGATATTCGGCGCGCTGAACGATGCGGAGTAACGGTGCGGGTGGGGAATGAAGCCGATCTCGCTCCATTTTACGATATTATGCGGGCAACCGGGGAACGCGCAGCATTCAGTATTCACAGTGCTGACTACTATGCCACGGTATGGCGATTGCATCAACCAAACGCCCGTCTTTTCATTGCTGAAGCCCAAGCGATGCCAGTGGCAGCACATCTGATCCTGGCTGATGCGCGTTACGGTTATTACCTCTACGGTGGTTCGACGACGGAGGGATTACGGAGCGGCGCCAATCATTTGCTGGCATGGCAGGCACTGCGCTGGGCACGTGAGCGCGGTTGCATCGGTTATGATTTTTGGGGTATCCCAGATGCGCTCGGTCAGGCAGCATTTGCCGACGATGCAGCGGTGCGCACGGCGCTTGAACAAGCTGCTCAGCAGGACCCGTTGATCGGTGTGTATCGTTTTAAAAAGGGTTTTGGTGGCCGCATCGTTCGTTTGATGCCGGCCTTCGATCTCGTGTTGCTGCCACCACTCTATCCCCTGGCAAAGCAGAAAATTGGAGGATAGCGTGACAAAATCTCTTGCCAGTCTCCTGGTCGGTCTCGGTGAATATCAGCTTATAGGCGATCCGCAATTACCGATACAGGCGCTCACCTACGATTCGCGTCGGGTCAGGCCGGGGAGTCTATTTGTGGCCATTCGTGGGCAGCATAGCGATGGTCACCAGTTTATTGAACAGGCCATTACTCAGGGGGCACATGCGGTAGTGGTTGATCGTCGCTATTGGTCCGGGTCGCACCATCCGGCGGTTCCGGTCGTTGTTGTTGCCGATAGTCGGGTTGCCCTGGCGCCATTGGCGGCTGCATTTTACGACTATCCCGGTCGAGACATGATCACGATTGGGATTACCGGTACGAAAGGGAAGAGTACGACAACCGATATAACAGCTCAGCTACTAACCGCTGCCGGGCGGAGAGTCGGGATGATCAATACGGTCGATTTCCAGATTGGATCACGCCGATGGCCTAACGATACGCGCCAGAGCACACCGGAGGCGCCAGAGGTGCAGGCCTTGCTCCGTGAGATGGTGCAGGACGGCTGTGATACGGCTGTTATTGAGGCTACTTCGCATGCGCTCTCCCCACGGTGGGGCCGGCTGGTCGGTTGTGCTTTTGCCGTAGCTGTGATGCTCAATATCGGTCACGAGCATCTTGATTACCACGGTTCGTTTGAACAGTATCGGGCCGATAAGGCACAACTCTTTGCCCTGCTTACCGAGCGTTCTGGTCAACGGTGGGCAATTGTTAATGCCGATGATCCCAATCATCACTATTTTCTCGCCGCAGCTCCGGCTGATGCTGTGCGATTGCGGTATGCGCTTAATTCCCCCGCAGAGGTGCGGGGAGTCATTGTCCGTAGTGAACCAACTCGTAGCACGTTGCGGGTGTCTTCACCGTGGGGGGAAGCGGAAGTCACTGTACCGCTTCCCGGTCAATTTAACGCCAGTAATGCACTGGCAGCGCTGACGGTCGCTCTCTCGCAGGGGGTTCCGCTTGATACGGCCGCTACCGCTCTTGCCGGTGTACGAGCGCCACGAGGCCGGATGGTAGCAGTTGATGCCGGGCAACCGTTTTCGGTCATCGTTGATTATGCGCACAATCCTGAATCCTTTGAACAGATTTTTGCAATGTTGCGACCCCAGGTACGCGGGCGTATGATCGCTGTGTTCGGCAGTGCCGGTGAGCGTGATGTTGCCAAGCGGGCTATGCAGGGTGAAATTGCCGGACGAATGTGTGATGTCCTGGTGCTTACCGACGAGGACCCGCGTGGTGAGGATCGCGAAGCGATTATCGCTCAGATTGCGGCTGGCGCCGAGCGGGCTGGTAAACGGGCGGGCAGTGGCTATCTCTGCATTCCTGATCGAGCACAGGCGATACGGGTAGCATTAGCTGCTGCACAACCCGGCGATCTGGTCTTACTGTTAGGCAAAGGCCACGAAGGCAGTATCATCTACGCCGATCATTCTATTCCGTGGAACGAAGAGGCAGTGGCACGGCAGGCGTTGGCCGAACTGGGTTATGGCAGCGCGCATGATTGAGCTGGCACCTCACAATCCGTACACTCTGACCATCTCCTCACCGGTGATCGCAGCCGCCGGTAGTTTGGGTGATGTGGTGGGGATTGCACGCTGGTTGGGGTTGCAACGAGCCGATGCCGACCACGGCTTGGGCGCTATTATCTGTTCAACCGTTACCCTCAATGGACGTCGCGGACAACCGCAGTTGATCGCTACCCCGGCCGGTATGCTCTATCACCACGGTGGCTTCAGTCTCAGTATACGACAGGTACGTGAACAGTTGGCTCCACGTTGGGCAACCTACCATGTGCCGGTATTAGTCAGTCTGGCCGGAACAGACACGGCAACGGTCGCTGCCGAATTGAGTGAGGTGCCAGGTGTTGCCGGTTTTGAGCTAGCACTTCCTGCCACTTCCGCACTTGAAGCCGAGCAACAGGTCGCTCGCGTGCGTCGAGTGACGCTGTTGCCGCTAATCGTTCGTCTCCCCGGTGAGTTGAACGATCCGGTTGCAGTAGCCCAGGCCTGTGTGACTGCCGGTGCTGATGCGATTGCTCTGATCGGTGGTCTGCCGGCCTGTATGCCCAACCCTGAAGGAGGGTTGATCTATGGACGACTTGGCGGCCCAGCCATCTTTCCGGTGGCGCTACGGATGGTAGCACGTGTTGCTGCTGCTGTGCAATTGCCGGTGATTGGTATGGGTGGTGTAGCTACAGAGGCCCATGCGCAGGCAATGGTTCAGGCTGGTGCACGGGCAGTTGCCCTGGCCAGTGCGCTGGTTAGTGATCTGCGTCGTGGACGAGTGATTGCTGAATCGTTGCGTGATCAGGCTATCTCGTAGGGGGATGGACGGTCACAATTGGCTGAGAGTATCGAAAGGTTCCTGATCTTCCCATTCCCCTTCAACGTAAGACGATCTCGCGCACATGGACATGTGCCGGTTCGCCGACACCAACCTGGAAGATTTCTAAACGTACCTGTTGCACGGTCGTCGGTGCAGGCAGATCAAGTTGAACAGTCGGATCGAACGGGAGATTGCGGTATTGCTGGCGCACGACGTTCGCAACACCATCAGGGGTTGTCAACACTACCGTGAGATCAAGGTCCATCGAACCTAGGGTCAGCTCTACCTGGCGTAGCGATTTGGGAGTGGTCAAGCGCAATTCAATCACCAGCGGATTCGCTTCAAACCCGCGGGCAAGCGTCATCGGATTGCCGTCGAACAGTTCATTGATACTCCCCATATCAAACAGAGAATGAGCGACAGTGATTGGTTGACCATCAAGAGTGTAGGGGGTTTCAATCAAGCGCTGCCGCTCGGCGCGTTCGGCGGCTAAGATTTCTTCGATGTTTGCCACGTATTCCATGCGCACCACGTAAAACCCTGGCCGCCCATCAGGGTAGGGGATAATCTGTTCTGGCGGCGATAGGATGAACTTTCCACTTTGTTGAGCAAGCGAATATTCGGCGTCGGTCATAATAAAGACATCGCGTTGCCGATTGAGATCACGAACAGTGTAGAGATAGGCTTCGATACTGATCAGCTCTACCCGCTGTTGTTGCGCGGGGGTCAGAAAGAAGCTCACAAAACTGTTTGGATTGTTCGCCCATGTCGGTGAGACACGCAGCACAGTGTGGGGATCGCGGGCGAGCAGGGTGGGAATAGTCTCGGTAAAAATTTGTTGCGCCCCGTATTGCATGCCGTAGAGACCGTAATCGCGAAACCAGAGTGGTCCACCGAGAATCGCATACTGGGTCATTGCTAGGCTGCTAGCAGTCAGGAGTATTCCGATAATGATACTGAGCAGACGTTGCCAGAAGCGGTTGAACAGGTCGAGGATGAGGTCAATACCGATGACTGTCAAGATCGTTGCCGGGATCACCATTGCTAGCATCCGCGTGATCGCCGGCCCAACCAGGGCACTGCTAAAGGGTGCAGCCAGTATTGCAATGAGGGGAATGCGATAGAGTGGGTTACGCCAGTACCACAGACAGGTGATCAGGCCAGTGGTGATAAAGGGCAACAGCACGAGCGGAAGATGACCGCTCTCTGGGAAGCGGTGTCGGTCGAGGTCAATCGTATTTGGCCAGAACCAGTAGCGAGGGTCTAAC
>Ga0308398_1001737_pt1 | contig 11274 bp, 10 predicted proteins | sample Hotspr20SampleT9_FD_202360 | JGI IMG/M metagenome (GOLD analysis project Ga0308398, IMG submission 202360) | Hot spring phototrophic mat microbial communities from Mushroom Spring, Yellowstone National Park, Wyoming, United States - 20051001_T9 ...
GCGTTTCTATGATGTCACAGTACCAAAAGAGAAAATTTTTGTTGTCATCATAAAATCTTCCTATCTTGAAACCATCATTTAGAAACGTGTATGATACACCGTTTGAAAAATCATTGCGCGCACGTATTACATTCCATTTTGTTATAAGCAGATTTTCATCTCTGTATAAAATTAAATCATTTGAAATGTCAACTTCTTCAAGAGGTATAAGCCTTTTTCTCATTATTCTAGGTTTTGCGGCATTCATGGCAACGTTCCTTTCTTTTTTTAGAAAATATTATACATCATATTATTGTTAAATAAAACAGGTTTATTTCCCATAATTTAAGAAAAGTGAAGGGGTGTGGTATAATAATTGTGCGAGCTTGATTATTGCTTGAACTACCGCTTCAAGTTCTAAGGGCTTGTAAATCCAGCTCGGGGCAAATCAAACTCGCAAAATTATGACTGGAATGAAATTGAAGGTAATAATTTTGCTCAAACAGTGATTTGCCGAGTCCTCGCAGGGGTTAACAGGCCCTAAGAACTTTACGCTAAGGTTCGGCGCAATAATTCAAGCTCGCACAGGCTGGGTTACATGAACAAGGAAGCTTGATTATTGCTTGAACTACCGCTTCAAGCTCTAAGGGCTTGTAAATCCAGCTCGGGGCAAATCAAACTCGCAAAATTATGACTGGAATGAAATTGAAGGTGATAATTTTGCTCAAACAGTGATTTGCCGAGTCCTCGCAGGGATTAACAGGCCCTAAGAACTTTGCAACTATATAAAATTTGGAGGGTTGACATGAAACTAAAGAAAAACTGTTCAAATTGTCTTAAAGGAAAACCTGTGGGCATAAACAACGATATTTTTTGCAGGGAAAAAGGTATAGTGTCGCCTGATTTTTGTTGTTCGAGGCACCGTTTTCTGCCGGAAGTAAAGCCTGCCAAAGAGCAGAAATATACATGCATTGATTGTGCCAATTTTACTCTCATGTCTGCAAAAGGTAATAAAAATGAAGGTGTATGCGAGCTTTTCAGAGTCAGGCCTTTTGACGGAACACAAAAAAGTGCTTGCTCCAAATTTGTAAAAAATGTTAGAATAGAAGTTGTATAATTTTATATTAATAAATGTATATGCTTTGCCGATAAAAACTAGTAGATGAGCAATGTTATGCATTTGCAGCAGATACAACCTTTGTAAAGCATAAAGAGTACAAAAATATCGGTAGGTGTGGATGAATGAATATAAACATTAATATTCCTAAAATAAAAGATATTTTATCGGAGAAGATTGATTCAATACAGGAGAGATTGCCCGTTAGGATTGTCCCTTCCAATAAAATGCATGATTTTGAGTCTTTACTAAAGTCAAAAATTGATAACATCAATAATATAGAAAACAGTACTAATTTAAGTGAAACTGAGGAACGTGCCGATTTATTTAGCAATACTTTAAGCAGTGGAATGCAAATGCCAAAAGTGTCTCTTGATATTTCCGATCAATGGTATTCAAAGTTGCTGCTTGCCAGCAGATATATGAGAAATAATGTTGTTGGAAGCACACAACCTGTTGATGCGGTCTATCCGGAAGATAAATCTGAGCTGATGAAAATAATTGATGAAAATATAAATATTGCTTCACAAAAATACGGAATTGATCCTAATCTCATAAGAGCTGTAATAAGACAGGAATCAGGATTTAATCCGAGAGCTTTATCCAGAGCAGGCGCTCAAGGGTTGATGCAGCTTATGCCTGGCACCGCCAGGGCATTAGGTGTTAGAAATCCCTGGGATGTTGCACAGAATATTGACGGTGGTACCAGATATCTAAGAGACCAGCTGGATAATTTTAATGGAGATTTGGAGCTTGCGTTGGCAGCATATAATGCAGGTCCATATAATGTTATAAAATATAACGGTGTGCCTCCTTTTGCAGAAACTCAGGATTATGTAAAAAAAGTGCTGTCATATTATTTCAATGAAAGATAATTATTTTTGCCAAACAAGTTGGCACCACAAGATAGATTCCATTCAACATGTGCACATTTGTGACATAATTAAAACACTTAATCCACAATTTCCACATAATTATCCACACCCTCTAATCCTTATAAATTAAATATTTTAGACACATTTCCACATTATTAACATTCTTTTTTTCAACAAAATATGACAAACCAAATCCAATACGATGGTGATTTTTGTCGAATAAAATTGACGATATAGGTTATATGCAAGTTATTATGCGGTTTTTTAGAATTTGATATGTGAAAAACCATAATTAAAATAAAAAATATGTTTTCTATTTTTTGACAAATAATAATTTATTATTATTTCATTTTTAAAACATGTAATAATATAATATGTGGTATATAATAAAAAAGAATTATTATATCAAAAAGTTATCCACAGGATAACGGGGAGGTTTTTGTGGGAAAAGTTGATCTTCATACGCATACTACATCTTCGGATGGTACGCTTTCACCTTCTGAAATTATTATGTATGCAAAAAGTAAAGGCATTGAAATACTCGCTATTACAGACCATGATACTTTTGATGGGATAGAACAAGCGTATGAAACGGCTGAAAAAAATGGCATTAAATTAATATGCGGTACGGAAATTAGTGCTGATTATACTCCTGTTCTTCATATATTAGCGTATTTTAGATATGATAAATATAAATCTTTTGAAAATGTTTTAAAAACCCTTCAAAAAAGCAGGCAAGAAAGGAATCCTAAAATTTTAAAAAAACTAAATGAGTTAGGTTTCGATATAAAATTTGAAGAAGTAATTGCAAAGTGCCATGGAAATATAATTGGAAGGCCCCATTTCGCGCAGGTAATGGCAGACAAGGGCTATGTTTCTTCTACAGACGAAGCTTTTGAAAAATATCTTGCAGAAGGAAGACCGGCGTACGTAAAAAAAGAAAAACTCTCACCTCAGAAAACTATCGAAGAAGTCGCGAGAGCAGGAGGTGTGCCTGTTCTGGCTCATCCGATTTTATTGGGCATGGAAGACCAAAAGCTTGACGAGCTTATTGTCATTTTAAAATCATATGGGCTTAAGGGAATAGAAGCGTATTACACAGAGCATTCACATAAATATACTCAATTTTTGCTGGATATGGCTAATATACATGGTTTAATAGTTACAGGGGGGAGCGATTTTCATGGCAGTGTAAAAAAATCTATTGAGATTGGAACGGGGTATGGAAATTTGGAAGTTCCTTTTTATTGTGCCCAGGACCTAATGAGAGAGATGGATAAAGCATAATTTTGATTTGCAATTGTTGAAATATGTTTCTTCTAAGAATAAAGTGGTAGATATAATAATAAAGATAAAATATCAATAGTAAAGGGGGCTTTATTATATGCGTAGCAAAGAATTAAAAATAACAGCTCTTGATATAAGCGAGTACAACTATGAGCACAAAGCTGTTTTCAGACTGTGCAGCGAAAGTACATGCCTTAATCTGGAGGTTGAAAAGTTGTCTGACGAACAAACACTCGAGCAGATAAAAAATGTTTTTTCACTGGAAGAGAAAATCGAAGAAATAAAAGATATAATCATGGACAAGATTATAGAAGCGTCAAAGATAGAATCGAGAATATATGAAGGAGAAAATTGTTGTGCGGAAGTAAAAGACAAGAAAGTGCAAAGGGGCATTGATTCTCTTAGTACTTCGTGATGCATGATCAACTTTCACTCAAATAAATAGCCGGCATAAACCAAATGCCGGCTTTGCAATATGCAAGAGGTCTGAAAACATTTAACATTACTTGCTGATAAATTGTTTGGGTTTTGCCGGCCAATTTTCTAGCCCGGCTTAACTCACAATTCACCTTTTCAGCGAAAACTCAGATTTTCAGGTAGAACTACTTATTAAACATATCTTCAAGCACATCTTTTAGATGTATGGGAGATACTAACTTGTCTGCCAGCATTTGAATGATAGAAGAAACTTTTTGGATATCTGTGCTTATATCTTCAATTACCTGGCTTTGGACGCAAGTGCCTTTTTCAAATTTTGATATTTTGATGCCGTATATTTCTTTTATTTCATTTTCTTCTTCGAGGAATAGATTAGATACTATGATTTCATAGACCATATCAAGTGATAAACAAGTGCTTGCTGTGTTTTCTACAGGATTATGTCCATTGCATAAAACAATATCTTTTTGAATTTTTACCATATGTCACCTCCTTCAAATTATTTCCGGAAAAACTATCGGAGTAATAGCTTTTTCTGCAATTTGTATGTATCCTGTTTCCAGACATCAGCACTTCAAAAAAAAAGAAAAACATATACGTACAAATATTCCAATAAATTATAAGAAATACATTTATATCTATAGTTGAATTTTACCATAAATACAAACAAAAAACAACAATATTTTATATGTTTTTACAAAAATACAACAAAATGTTCCTGTAGAAAAATGAGAACACGTTGTGGATTATTAAAATAATACATAAGAATTTTATCAGAAGCGTATTGTTTTATCCCATGATATAGCTGCTTTTTTTCTTTTAGCTCTCAAGTAATGGAATAAGCTTCTAAAAAATAATAATATGAAAAGCTGGGCATAGGTAAAGTATAATATAAATCCTACGAAAATGTTTGCCGGCGAGATGTTTTTTTCAACAGTTAAAGCACTAAAAAGCTGCACTGTATATATGAGATAAGAAACATACCATATCATCAGCGCAGGGATTTGAATGCTTATATTAGAGCGCCCCAATATCCCTGATATGAAAATGAAGTCAGATATTAGAAGAAAAACCAAAAAAACAAGATATACAAGTATTTGCTGAAGCGTGTGCACCAGTGCCTTTCCCTTAAAAAACTGCCATGAAGACAGCATTTTTTCAAGAAGGTACAAGTTCCCCTGCAGCCATCGCGTTCGCTGCTTGATAAGAATTTTCAGATTTTCAGGTTCTTGTTCCCAGGTAATTGCATCTGGAACAATGGGAAGTTCCCAGCCATTCCGGGTAATTCTTATTGTTAGTTCCGCATCTTCAGCCAAAGCGCATTCATCATATTTTCCGGCTGCATTTATAAATGCTCGTTTTATAACCATGTTAGTACCTGTAAGAGAACCTGTTTTAAATATGAACCATCGCCCGCATTGCATTAGAAGTTGAAAAACTATAAATTCAAGAGAAATCATCCTTGTAAGCCAATTTTTATTTTCGTTTATAGTTCTTACATACCCCACAGCTCCTGCAGCTTTTGGATTGGCAACAGCTTCTTCAATCAGGAGCTTTAGTGATTTTGGCTCAGGCTGGTTATCTGCGTCATAAAAAGCTATATATTCTGATTCTGAAATATCAATACCGTAATTTAGGACTCGAGGCTTGCCTTTTGGATAACCTGGAGGGACATTCACATGATGTACATTTTTGAATGTTTTGCTGAATGCATTGCATATTTCGGCAGTATCGTCCTGTGAATTGTCATTAAGCACATATACATGTATATTTCCGGGATATTCCAGTTTTAAAACGGCCTCAAGGGTTTTGCCTATTACTTTTCCCTCGTTATACGCAGGTATAAGAATATCTACGTCCGGATACGAAGTTAGTTCCGATGGAATTTTTTCAACATGCCTTGTTCTGTAATACAAGCCGGACACGGTTAGAAAGCTGTAATATAAAAGTACCAGCCAAAAAACCGAAATTATCGTTATAAAAATTAAATTCATATAAACACATGTTCCTCCTCGGCTTTTACAGTATAGTCTATTGCAGCAATTTTCATGTCTATATCTTCTTTGTTAATGTTAATATCACTTTGAACTATATCAAAGTAACGGCTAAGTGCGATATTCATTCCTGCTTCATTTGTGTTTTGTAAAAGCACCGCAAAACAATACTCATCTAATTTCCCCACGAGGTCATAGTCATTTCTGAAATTTTTCAAAGCATAATATGAAAGTTTGTCAAACAAAGCATCTCTTGTTTTATCATTTTTGTTTTTTAAAGAGAAAAATATCTCAAATGCCTGTTCTTTTCTTCGATGCATAGCTTTGAGGATCATAGTCTTTCTTTCTGTATATTCCTGCTTTGTCAGCAATTTGGTTGGACCTACATAATCAAGCATATTTTTGATCTGTGCTTTCAAATCAGAATTTTCCATATCTATTTTTTTGATAGAATAGATAAATGCATATGCAATGGCAACATTGGCAATTGTTGAAATATGCGTTGCAATTGCCAGGATTTGCAGTGAAATGTCAAACCCTAATGAGAAAGCCTTGACAAGATTAATAAAAGCAGTTCCAAATATATAAATAATTAAAAATATGAAGCCATCCTGGGAGGAGAGAATAGAAAACAATATAATAGAAAGCAGGTAATGCGCCAAAAACTCTTTCACATATGATGAAGGAATAATTAAAAATATAGTTGCTATGAATGCTGAATATAGCAAAGAATACAACATAATTATTCTTTTAGGTTCTTTCATGCTGCTTTCCTCCTTCTGCCAAGAAGTTTATAACTATATCTACCCTATATAATATTACATAAATCAGCATAATTCTATTTGTACATTATGGTAAGGGTACATTTTTTCTGTATGACCCATATTATTCCAAGAACTGATTGCTACGAGTCTTAGAGCCTGTAAATTCATCTCGGGGCAAGTCAAACTCGCAAAATAATACTAAAAAAACATTTGGGAAATTATTTTGCTCAAACATTGATTTGCATTATCCTCCGTCGGATAACAGGCTCTACATCCTCTGCGCAAATGTTCTTTGCATAATATGGGTCATATACAGAAAATGCATCCTTATGGTAATGGAGATATGAGAAGACCTCAAAAAGAAAATGTTTTAAATAATAATTAAATACATATAAAAATATTTAAAAAATTTTTAAAACATATTGTACTTGCATATATTTTAGATGTATAATAAATATATAAAATTGATGAATACACTTTAAATTTATTTTAACATTATGAACAATATGAATTTACTGTAGTAAAAACTAGCATTAATAACTACTAAATTATTTTTAAAAAATTTTAATAACATTTTTGACAAGGAGGGGTAGTGTTGAATAGAATTAATTTTCTAAAGAAGAAATCTATCGAGGTCAGGATTGACATTCTCAATATGATATATGAGGCAAAAAGCGGTCATACAGGAGGTTCTTTGTCCTGTACGGATATTTTGACGGTTATATATTATGGTGTTATGAATATTGATCCTAAAAATCCTTCCTGGGAAGACAGAGATAGATTTATTCTTAGCAAAGGGCACAGTGTGGAAGCATATTATGCTGTTCTTGCCGATAGAGGATTTTTCCCTAAGGAAGAGCTCAAGACGTACTGCAAATACAAGTCAAGGCTTATAGGACATCCTAATGTTAAAGTTCCTGGTGTGGAAATGAATACGGGTGCTTTAGGTCATGGTCTTTCTGCGGGAGTAGGAATGGCGTTGGCTGCAAAGATGGATAAAAAATCTTTTAAAGTCTATGTGCTTATGGGAGACGGAGAGCAAGCGGAAGGTTCGGTATGGGAAGCAGCCATGGCAGCCGGACATTATAAACTGGATAATTTGATAGGAATAATTGACAGAAACAAGCTTCAAATAAGCGGATGCACCGAGGATGTAATGACTCTTGAGAATTTGTCTGATAGATGGCGCTCTTTTGGATGGGAAGTCATTGAAGTTGATGGACATGATATCCAGCAGTTGATGGATACATTCAAAAAAATACCTGTAGCAGCACAAAAGCCACATCTTATTTTAGCTCACACAACAAAAGGAAAAGGAGTATCATTTATGGAGAATGTTGCTAAATGGCATCATGGTGTTCCTGATGAAGAGCAGCTGAATAAGGCAATTTCAGAACTTCAGACTCAATTGAAGGAGGTGGCTCAAGAATGAGCGGAGTAGGATCTTCAGGTACTCCTTGCAGAAAAATGTTTACAGATACCATTCTTGAAATGGCTAAAAGTGATAGAAATATCGTTGTGCTTACATCTGATGCAAGAGGGTCTGTGACACTGGATAAATTTGCGCAAGAACTGCCTGAACAGTTTGTAGAAGTTGGAATCGCAGAGCAAAATCTTGTGGGCATAGCAGCAGGACTCGCAACATGCGGCAAAAAAGCTTTTGTATGTGGGCCGGCATGTTTCCTTTCTGCAAGAAGTCTTGAGCAGGTAAAGGTTGATGCGGCATATACCAATACTAATGTGAAAATAATTGGAGTAAGCGGAGGAGTAAGTTATGGAGCACTTGGCTCATCCCACCATTCTCTGCAGGATATTGCCGTAATGAGAGCAATACCAGGAATAGCAGTAGTTTTACCTTGTGACATACATCAGACTAAAAAACTCACACAGGCTCTTGCTGAATATACGGGCCCTGTTTATGTAAGGATGGGAAGAAATGCTGTTCCGGAAGTATATAGCAATGAAAATATAGATTTTAAGATAGGCAAAGCCAATATACTGCTTGATGGTAAAGATATAACAATAATTGCTGCCGGCGAAACAGTACGCCATGCATTGGATGCAGGTTTGAAGTTGAGAAATAAGGGTATTGAAGCTAGAGTTATTGATATGCATACTATTAAGCCTCTTGACAACGAAGCAATTATAGCTGCTGCAAAGCAGACGGGGAGGATCATAACTGTTGAGGAACACAGCATTCACGGAGGACTTGGTGCGGCAGTTGCAGAGGTAGTTGTGCAGTCTTGCCCTGTAAAAATGAGAATACTAGGTATACCTGACGAACCTGCAGTAACGGGTACATCTGCAGAAATTTTCAAACATTATGGTTTGACATCGGATAACATTGAACGGGTTGCTATTGAGATGTGCGAGCTTGATTTAATTAACTAAAACTTTAAGATTATAGGAGGTTGTTAAACAATGAATATGAAAGTAAACAGCAACAAAGTAGAACGTTGGGACATTTTTGAAATTTCACTTCAAGGCCCTGAAACAGGCAATCCTTTTATTGAGGTAGATCTCAGAGGGGTATTCAAGCATAGGGACAGAGTAGTGGAAGCGGATGGTTTTTATGATGGGAATGGAACATATAAAATTAGATTGATGCCTGAACTGGAAGGTGAATGGTCTTTTGCAACAATAAGCAATGTAAAGGAACTTGATGGATTGAAGGGACAATTTGAATGCACACAGCCCTCAGAAGGAAACCACGGACCTGTCAGAGTAAGAAATAAATATCATTTTGGATATGAAGATGGAACGCCTTACTACCCATTCGGCACTACATGCTATGTATGGAACCATCAGGGAGAAGAACTGGAGCAACAGACTCTACAAACGTTAAAAAATTCTCCGTTTAATAAAATGAGAATGTGTGTTTTCCCAAAAGATTATGACTATAATAAAAATGAGCCGGAATATTATCCTTTTGAAGGTTCTCTTGAAAAGGGCTGGGATTTTTCAAGATTTAACCCGGAATTTTTCAGACATCTTGAAAAGCGCATAGGTGATCTGAGAAATTTGGGTATAGAAGCCGATCTTATACTTTTCCACCCATATGACCGATGGGGATTTTCAAAAATGGATAAAGAAACAGATGACAGATATCTTAAATATATAGTAGCCCGTCTGGCAGCATATAGAAATATATGGTGGTCATTCGCAAATGAATATGATCTAATGCCTTCTAAAACTATGGATGATTGGGATAGATTTTTCAAGATAGTGCAGGCTAGAGATCCTTATCAGCATTTAAGATCTATACACAATTGCGGTAAATTTTATGATCATGGCAAACCATGGGTTACTCACTGCAGTATACAGAGCCATGAAGTTTATAGAGCGGATGAGTGGAGAAAAACTTATGAAAAACCTGTAGTTATTGACGAATGCTGCTACGAAGGAGATATAAACCATGGTTGGGGAAATATAACAGCTGAAGAGATGACTCATCGTTTCTGGGAAGGCTTTGTAAAAGGGGGATATGTTGGACATGGTGAAACATACATGCATCCGCAGGATATACTATGGTGGTCAAAAGGAGGCGTTTTGCACGGACAAAGTCCCGAGAGGATTGCGTTCCTTAGAAAGATAATTGAAAGTGGTCCAAGAGAAGGAATGACATCTATATGGCTTAGCTGGGATGGATTAAGTGGAGGCAAAGAAGGAGAATATTATCTGATATATTATGGAATAAAGAGACCTTCATTCAAAGAAATTGAAATGCCAGAGGACCAAAAATATAAAGTTGACATAATCGACGCCTGGAACATGACTATAACCACTCTTGAAGGTGAGTACAGCGGAAAATTCCGTATAGATTTGCCTGCTAGACAATATATGGCTGTAAGACTTACCAGATGCGGTTAATTAGTTTCTCCTGAAAAATCCGATTATTTTTTGAGGTGTTGTTATGAGTGCAAAATATATATTGTCAATTGACCAGAGCACATCTGCAACTAAGGCTGTCATTTTTGACGAAAGATGCAGTTTAATAAAAAGAGTTACAGTTGACCATGCTCAATACTATCCCAATCCGGGATGGGTTGAGCATGACCCCATGGAAATATACCAAAATACACTAAAAGCTGTTGAACTGGCAACTGAATGTGCAGATATTTCACAGGATGATATTATTGCAATTGCAATAACAAATCAGCGAGAAACTACTGTTGTATGGGACAAGATTACAGGAGAGCCTGTTTACAACGCTATAGTATGGCAGTGTCAAAGAGCAGGCAAAATATGCCAAGACATAGAAAGCAGGGGATATGCACCTGTTATCAAGCAAAAGACCGGACTTGTTCTTTCGCCTTATTTTTCTGCTGCAAAAGCAAAATGGATACTTGACAATGTGGAAGGTGCCAGAAAAAAAGCAGAAGAAGGAAGGTTGTTGTTTGGAACTATAGACTCTTGGCTGGTATTTAAACTGACAGGCGGCAAAGTCCATGCGACAGATTATTCAAATGCCAGCCGGACACAACTTTTCAACATAAAAGAACTTAAGTGGGACGAAGAACTTTTGGGTATTTTTACGCTTCCAAAATCGATGATGCCGGAAGTTAAGTTCTCTGATGAGATTTTTGGTTTTACGGACATAAACCAGGTTTTCACAAGACAAATTCCTATTTGCGGCATAATGGGCGATTCACATGCCGCTTTGTTTGGGCAGAACTGTTTTGAGAAAGGTATGGCCAAGGCAACTTATGGCACAGGTTCATCAATAATGATGAATATAGGCAAACAGCCGCTTGAATCGCGGAGGGGGCTGGTTACTTCCCTTGCCTGGGGTTATAAAGGGCACGTGGATTATGTTTTTG
>Ga0308398_1001756_pt1 | contig 11160 bp, 8 predicted proteins | sample Hotspr20SampleT9_FD_202360 | JGI IMG/M metagenome (GOLD analysis project Ga0308398, IMG submission 202360) | Hot spring phototrophic mat microbial communities from Mushroom Spring, Yellowstone National Park, Wyoming, United States - 20051001_T9 ...
CAGTCTCTTCCGGTTAAAGTTATTTCTAATTCTCTGGAAGCAATTTCAGCGTCCGAAAAAAACATTTCATAAAAATCACCTAATCTGAAAAACAAAATACAATCCTCGTACTGTTTTTTTATTTCTAAATACTGCTGCATCATTGGCGTATATGAACTCATACTGTTAACCTCACTACCTGTTATATATTTAAATTAATCTATTGTGCTAGCTTGTATTTTTGCGAAGAACATCAGCTTATTGCTTTATGTTCAAATTAACTCTCCTTCAAGATGCCATGTCATTGGCTTTGTAATTTTTACATTCACCAGTTTGCCAACCAAATCCGGTGTTGCTGCAAAATTAACTATTTTGTTTGTCCTTGTTCTCCCTGAAAGTTTATCGGGATTGTTTTTGCTCTGCCCTTCTACAAGCACTTCAACAATTCTGTCCGTATATGAATCATTTATTTCCTTGCTTATTTGATTTTGCAATTCCAGCAATCTCTCAAATCGTTTTTTCTTAATCTCATCTTCTATCTGATCAGTCATTTTTGCTGCAGGCGTTCCCTTTCTCTTAGAATATATGAACGTGTATGCAGAATCAAATCTTACTTTCTTTATTATATCAAGCGTATCCTCAAAATCCTCTTCAGTTTCGCCGGGGAACCCCACTATAATATCTGTTGTTAATGCAATATCAGGCATTTTGCTTTTTACTTTCATAACCAGGTCAAGATACTGCTCTTTAGTGTATTTTCTGTTCATCTCTTTTAAAATTTTTGTGCTTCCTGCCTGCACGGGAAGGTGCAAATGTTCGCAAACCTTATAACATTCTGCCATCGCATTTATCAATGCATCAGAAAGATCCTTGGGATGAGATGTTGCAAATCTAATCCTTTCAATGCCCGGCACTTCATTTACCATTCGTATTAATTCAGCAAAATCATTGCGTGGATTAAGATCTTTACCGTATGAATTTACGTTTTGCCCTAAAAGGGTTATTTCTTTGAAACCTTTTTCGGCCAATTCTTTAATTTCATTTAATATATCTTCCGGATTCCTGCTTCTTTCTCTACCTCTTACATAAGGTACAATGCAATAAGAACAAAAATTATTGCATCCATACATAACGGTAACCCATGCTTTTATTCCCTCTTTACGAAGTATGGGAATACCTTCTGCAACATTGCCTGCCGAATCCTGTACTTCAATAACATTTCGTCTCTCAGTAATAACTTCATATAGCAGTTGAGGGAATTTGTATAAATTATGTGTTCCAAAAATAAGATCTACATGTCTGTATTTGGTTCTGATTGTATCCACCGTTTCCTGCTGTTGAGGCATACATCCGCATACAGCTATGATCATGTCTTCATTTTGCTGTTTTAAAGCTTTTAATGCACCAAGATGTCCATAAACCTTTTCTTCTGCATTCTGCCTTACGCAGCATGTGTTGAAAATAATAAAATCAGCATTTGCATCGTCAAGTGTGGGCACATACCCCATCTCGCAAAGCATACCTTCTATTTTTTCCGAATCATTTTCATTCATCTGGCAGCCAAACGTTCTAGCCAGATATGTTTTTTGATGTCCTGAATATATATAATGTTCTTCGTTTATTCTTCGTATTTTTGAAATATATTCTTTCTGCTTTTGTATTTCTTCTATTGGAACAGAAATATCATTTCTTCCCGTCATCTTCATTCTCCTTCTTCTTGTTTATATATATTTTTTAAGCACAATTTCATAATTATTATCCCCTGAAATACTCCTTTCGCCTTAACGCACAATTCATCTTTTCAGCGAAAGTCTGGTTTTTCAGGTAGAACTAATTAATTATAATAAATTTTATGAGAGCAAAATAATAATAGCATATTAAAAAAAAAGAAACAATGTAGTATAATTAATCTTGTTGTTGACTGCAAAGGAGGTTATTAAATGTTTGACTCACATGTACATAGTACTTTTTCAACCGACAGCACCATAGATCCTGTTGAGGCTTGTGAAGAAGCTCTTAAAAAGAATTTGTGCGGGATTGCTTTTACAGATCATTTGGATTTTGACTTCCCAAATCATGATGATTTTATGCTTGATTTTGATGTTTATGATAAATATATGGATAATCTAAAACAAAAATATAAAGGCAAGCTTATTATAGCTAAAGGTGTTGAAGCAGGTGTGCAGCCTCACACCATTCATCAGACTTTGGAAGTTGTGCAAAAATATAAATTTGACTTTGTTCTTGCCTCAGCACATATAATAGATGGACTTGACCCATATACAAAGGAATATTTTGAAGGCAGGAATAAATATGAAGCTTATGCCGCATATCTTAAAGCTTCTTGTTTCGTCGTGGAAAATTTTCCTGATTTTGACACAATTGGTCATTTTGATTACGTAGCAAGAACATCTCCTTATACTGATAAAAATTTAAAATATAATGAGTTCTATGATATACTGGATCATTTGCTGCATTTGCTTGCAGTTAAAGGCAAAGGCTTGGAAATAAATACAAAGCCATATATTAATAATCTTCATCAGATAGAATTTGATATTAAGATACTAAAGAGATTCAAAGAAATGGGCGGTGAAATTGTTTGTCTTGGCTCAGATTCTCACTCTCCGGGAACAATTGGCGGCAAATTTGATGCGTTTGCAGATATGCTCAAGGAGTGTGGATTTAGCTATATAACGTATTTTATTGGGCGAAAACCACAATATATAAAAATTTAAACACAACTATTAAGACAAAGTAAGACTCATAATTTCTTATTTATGATGCCTCCGCCAACTACAATATCTCCGTCATAAAATACAACCGACTGACCGGGCGTAATTGCTCTTTGAGGCTGCTCAAACACAACTTTTACGCATCCGTTTGGCATTGGTGATATCACAGCGTCAGCTTCTTTAGCAGAATACCTGATTTTTGCTTTGACTTTCATTTCCGATGCAAGCTTATCAATTGATATGAAATTAACATCACACGCTTCGAGTGATGATGAGAATACTTGAGAAGAGTCTCCAAGAATTACAGTATTTGTATCAGGTTCAATATCGACTACAAACATAGGCTTTCCCAGAGCAATGCCAAGCCCTTTTCTCTGACCTATGGTATAATGGATTATTCCTTTGTGCATGCCCAATACGTTTCCATAAACATCTTTGAAATATCCGGGTCTAGATACATAATCAGTATTGCTGCATATATAGCCGGCATAATCATCATCGTCGATAAAACAGATCTCCTGACTATCTGGTTTTGATGCAACATTCAAACCTAGTTCTTCAGCTTTCTTTCTGACTTGTTCTTTTGTAAATTCCCCTATGGGCATCAATGTATGAGAAAGTTGAAACTGCGTAAGCGTATATAAAGCATATGTCTGATCTTTTCTATCAGTTGCAGATTTTTTAAGAAGATACCTGCCTTTTTGTGAATCATGCTCTATCCTTGCATAATGCCCGGTAGCTATATAATCCATTCCCATTGAAATGGCTTTGTTTAGCAAAGCTTCAAACTTTACAAACCGGTTGCAAGCTATACATGGATTTGGCGTTCTCCCTGAAATATACTCACTGGTAAAATAGTCAATAACATTAGTTTTGAATTCATTTTTTAAATTTAAAACATAGTAGGGTATATTTAATTTGTTTGCCACAGTTCTGGCGTCTTCAACAGCAAAAAGAGAGCAACAACTATTGTCGTGCTCTTTGTTTGTTTGGCTGTGTTCGGGCCATATCTGCATTGTAACCCCATATACTTCATAGCCTTGCTCAAGCAAAACGGCTGCTGCAACTGAGCTATCAACACCGCCGCTCATGCCAACCATTACCTTTTTTTTCATATTAACAATTACCCCTTAAGCCTTCAGTTATTGTCTTCATTATCTTCGTCTAAATCATCACATCTTCTGCAACAACCATCACATTGTGAATTATCGTTTATAATACCTTGTTTTCTTTGATAATCTTCTATTGCAGCTCTTATAGCTTCTTCAGCGAGATTGGAACAATGCATTTTTGCAGGCGGAAGACCATCAAGCGCTTCAGCAACAGCCTTGTTAGTTATCTGCAAAGCTTCTTCAACAGTTTTGCCTTTAACCATCTCTGTTGCCATGCTGCTTGTGGCAACTGCGGCACCACATCCGAAAGTTTTAAATTTGGCATCTATAATTACACCATTTTCGATTTTCAAATACATTTTCATTATATCTCCGCATTTTGCATTGCCAACCTGCCCCACGCCATCTGCATCAGATATTTCTCCTACATTTCTGGGATTCATAAAATGATCCAGTACTTTTTCGCTATACATATATTTCTACCTTCCTTCTACATTTTTCCCCGTTTTATTTATTTTTATTTTTTAAATAAGCCTCATATAAAGGCGACATATCCCTAAGCCTGGCAACAATATCAGGAAGGACACTCATTAAATAATCTACATCTTCAATGGTATTGTCCTCTCCAAACGTAAGCCTCAATGAACCATGTGCAATCTCGTGAGGGAGCCCTATCGCAAGAAGCACATGTGAAGGATCAAGTGAACCAGAGGTGCAAGCCGACCCGCTGGAAGCGCAAATGCCTTTCATGTCGAGCATAAGCAGCAACGATTCTCCCTCAACAAATTCAAATGAAAAATTCAAGTTTCCCGGCAGTCTGTTATGCCTATGTCCGTTTAATCTTACAAAGGGTATTTTATTCATTATTTCATTATATGCTTTTTCTCTAAGATCAATCAAGTGCTTATTGTATTCGTCTATCCTGGAATCAGCAATTTCTATAGCTTTTCCCAGACCAACGATTGCCGGTACGTTTTCCGTACTGGCTCTCCTTCCTCTTTCCTGTGCTCCGCCATGCATAAATGATGTAATTTTTACTCCTTTTCTGATATAAAGAGCACCTATGCCCTTTGGCCCATAAAACTTATGAGCTGAAAGAGAAAGCAAATCTATGTTTAAGGCATTCACATCGATCTTAACATTACCTGCAGCTTGTACAGCATCAGTATGAAAATATATGCCTTTTTCTTTTGCAATCCTGCCAATCTCCTGTATAGGTTGGATAGTACCAATTTCATTGTTTGCAAACATTATAGTTATTAGAATCGTGTCTGGTCTTATTGCTGCTTTAAGCTCCTCAATATTGATTAATCCATCTTTGTCTACAGAAAGATATGTTACTTCAAAGCCTTCTTTTTCAAGGTACTGGCATGTATGAAGCACAGCATGATGTTCTATGCTTGTAGTTATAATATGTTTGCCTTTGGTTCTGTTAGCATATGCAACTCCTTTTATGGCCCAGTTGTCAGCTTCGGTTCCGGAACCGGTAAAAAATATTTCTCTGATGTCGGCATTCAAAGCTTTTGCAACCCGTTCCCTTGCTTCTTCAACTGCTTTTTTACTCTGTCTTCCGATGGAATATACGGTTGATGCATTGCCAAATCTATCAGAAAAATAAGGAAGCATTTCTTCCAAAACTTCTTTTCTTACCGGTGTAGTTGCAGCATGATCAAAATATATGAATCTGTCTCCCATATCATCTACCTCTTTTGCAATAATATTGTCAATATTTTTATTCCCTTAAATCAAATATTTATAACAAAAACAATATGCATTTTCAAATATACAAGCCGAAATCTGTATTCTGTTGGGATTTAATGCAAAAATTATATTCTTCTGCAAGCTGTTTAAGAGTGATATTGTTTACCGTATCTTTAATGGCAGTATAAACCTTTTCCCATACTTGTTTTGTGATGCATATATCGGTTTTATTGCATTTCCTGGCATTATCTTTTTCAAGTACACAATCTACAGGAGCAAGGTCACCTTCAAGAGCAACCAAGACATCACCTACTGAAATAGATTCCGCAGGTTTGGCCAGCTTGTACCCTCCCTGGGAACCTCTTGTGCTGACAACAAGTCCAGCTTTCTTTAGAGCGGAAAACAATTGCTCAAGGTAATTCTCAGAAATCTGCTGGTTGTGTGCTATAACCTTTATTGACACAAACTCTTCAGTATTGTTTGCTGCCAATTCTACCATTGCTCTCAAACCATATCTACCTTTTGTTGAAACTTTCATTTCTTAATATCATCTCCTGAATTCCAAGTGACATACTCGGGTATTTGCCATAACTTAGAATAGCACTATTCGGCTATATTGTCAATACTTAATCTGAGATGCATTTTTTATGGGTCATACATAAAAAATGCACCCCTAAAAGTACCAAATTGTGACCTAATCTGACCTTAATTTTTCAAGCCATTCTTTTATTTTGCCTTCATAACCATTGGCACCGGGATAATAGTATATCTGTCCTTTTAGTTCATCCGGAAGGTATTGCTGCTTTACATAATTGCCTTTATAATCATGTACATATTTATATCCCTTGCCATATCCCATTTTGCTCATATCCTCATTTACAGCGTTTCTTAAATGCAAAGGGATTTCAAAATTTCTTTTGTTTTGGACATCTTCTAGTGCCTTATTAATTGCCATATATGCAGAATTTGATTTAGGACTTGCCGCAACCATTATTGCTGCCTCTGACAATATAATCCTTGCTTCAGGCATGCCAATCATTTTAACTGCATCTGCAGCAGCCACAGCCGTGACAAGAGCCTGTGGATTTGCCATGCCTACATCTTCGGCAGCACATATTATTATTCTTCTGGCCAGGAATTCAATATCTTCTCCGGCATATAAAGCTCTTGCCAGATAGTATACGGCAGCATCCGGATCACTTCCTCGCATAGATTTTATAAAAGCACTTATATTATCATAATGGTCATCGCCCGTTTTATCGAAACGTATAGGTTTTATCTGCATAAATTCATATACCATATTTTTATCTATTTTAATGCACCCTGAACTATCGTACTCACAACATAATACAAGTGTCTCCAATGTATTCAAAGCAATTCTTGCATCGCCTCCTGAAAGGTTTGATATTAATTCCAAAGCTTCATTTGCAATTTCTATATTTATGTTCCCAAAACCTCTTTCTTTATCATCAAGAGCATTCTTGAGTATTAAAATTATATCTTCATTTGATAAAGGCTCCAGCTTAAATACCAGTGATCGTGAAATAAGCGCTTTGTTTACTTCAAAAAAAGGATTTTCTGTTGTAGCGCCTATAAGAACTACCGTTCCATTTTCAACATATGGGAGCAAGGCATCTTGCTGAGACTTGTTGAATCTATGAATTTCATCTATAAAAAGTACACATCTGCCTTTAGGGTTAAGAATGGGATTTTGGCAGTCAGACACTATTTTTTTAATATCAGAAACTCCTGCAGTAACTGCGTTAAGTTTTTCAAAAGGAAGTTTCGTAGTAGATGCTATTATTCTTGCCAAAGAGGTCTTGCCTGTGCCTGGAGGACCAAAAAGAATAACAGAAGAAAGCCTGTCAGCATTTATCATTTTATATAACATTTTGTTCTTGCCTATTATATGTTTTTGTCCAAAAAACTCTTCCAGCGTCCTGGGACACATTCTGTATGCCAACGGTTCTTTATATGTTGTCATCTTCTGACCTGCCTTTCACTATTTTTTAATGTAAATTAACTTGTTGCACTGGCTTGTACTAAATTATCGAGAATTGGCTATTGTACAAATCTGCATAAAAACCGTTTTTAGCCAGAAGTTCTTCATGTGTTCCTGTCTCAACTATGTTCCCTTTGTTTAAAACAATTATTCTATCAGCGTCTTTAATAGTAGATAGTCTATGCGCTATTATAAAGCTGGTTCTATTTTTCATAAGTGATTTCATAGCTTTTTGTATGAGTGTTTCTGTTCTTGTGTCAACACTGCTTGTTGCTTCATCAAGTATCATTATTGAGGGATTGGCAAGAATTGCTCTTGCTATGGTAAGAAGCTGCTTTTGACCTTGCGAAATATTGTTTGCTTCTTCATTTATAACAGTATTGTATCCTTCGGGAAGCGTTCTTATAAACCAGTCGGCATGTGCTGCTCTGGCAGCATTTATAATTTCTTCATCAGAAGCATCAAGTTTTCCATAAGCAATATTATCCTTGATTGTTCCATTAAACAGCCAGGTATCTTGCAGCACCATCCCAAACAAACTTCTTAGGTTTGACCTTTTAATATGTGTTGATGGAATGCCGTCAATAAGTATTTGACCTTCATTTATTTCATAAAATCTCATAAGAAGATTGACTAATGTAGTCTTTCCTGCACCTGTAGGACCCACAATTGCAACAGTTTCACCTTGTTTTACTTCAAGATTGAAGTTTTCTATCAATCTTTGCTCAGGATTGTAACTAAAATATACATTTTCAAATGTAATATTGCCTTTGACAGAATCTAACTCAATACTATCTTTTGCATCTTTTAGCTCCTCTTCCTCATCTAATATCTCAAAAACTCTTTCTGCGCAAGCAATTGTTGATTGTATTATATTAGCAATATTTGCAGTTTGAATGATTGGCATTGTAAATGATCTGGAATATTGAATAAATGCTGTTATATCGCCTAATCTTAAGCGGTTCCCTGTCATCCATATGCCTCCTGCAACACATATTAATACATACCCTAGATTGCTTATAAAATTCATTAAAGGGAACATTACACCTGATACAAAGTTTGCTTTCCATGAAGCTTTGTACAGCTCATTGTTGATTTCTCTGAATTTATTAATGCTGTCTTGTTCTTTTACATAAGCCTTTATTATTATATGTCCTGACAACATCTCTTCGACATGGCCATTAAGCATTCCCAGGTGTTTTTGCTGCAGCTTGAACAGGCTTTGTGATTTTTTTGCAATAAAGGCTGTTGCAAAAATATACAATGGCAAAGTACCCAGTACCATAAGCGTTAGCAGAGGGCTTATAGATATCATCATAATTATATACCCAATAAGAGATATTATTGATGTAATAACCTGAGTAATACTTTGCTGCAATGTATTAGAAATTGTATCAACATCATTTGTCACCCTGCTCAATATTTCCCCATGTGTCTTCGCATCAAAATACTTTAAAGGAAGTCTCCCCAATTTCCTGTCAACGTCTTTTCTAAGCTGCATGACAGTATTTTGAGCAACATTTGACATTACAAACCCCATCATAACTCCAAAACCCAGGCTTAATAAATACATGCCTATCAACAGCACCAAAACTTTTCCTATATATTCAAAATCAATTTTGCCGCCGGTCTCTTCAACTGCACGTATAGCATCATCAATTTGTTCCTGCGTGAATGATATTTTCTTATCCTGTTTCAAATATTGTTCGGGCATTTTTGAAATAAAGTCAATCAATCTTTTGCAAACGGCAGCTTTTTCTTTGTTATCATCTATTTTATTTAAATCCGGAAGCTGGTTTATTTTTTTTATTTGATCTATTGTTTTTTTGTCGAGCATTGATTGAACATTATCTAAAGAGTCAAATTTTTTTAAATTAGACTGCATCTGTGAAAACTGCTCCAAAACAATTCTTGAGACAAAACCATCTTTCATTTTATTAATTGCCATTCCTGTTACTTTAGGAGATACAATTGTAAATACTGTACTCAATATGGCAAATGCCAATACGAGTATAAGATTAGCCGAATGTGGCTTAAGATATAACATTAAGCGCAGGAAAGTCTTCTTAAAATCTTTTGGCTTTTGTACAGGTATTGCAAATCCAGGTCCTCCTGGTCTTCTATTTTCATGTCTGCTCATTAAATAATCCTCCTCCGACTTCTTGTTCTTTATATTATCTAGATTTGAGACTGAACGATTTCTCTGTAAACACTGCAATTTTCAAGCAAGTCTTCATGTTTCCCAACACCTTCCACTCTACCATCATCCAAGACAATTATTTGATCTGCATTCATTACAGTTCCAACTCTCTGAGCGACAATTATAACGGTAGAATGTTGAGTAGCATTTCTTAATGCTTCACGAAGCTTGGCGTCAGTCTTGAAATCAAGCGCAGAAAAACTATCATCAAAAACATATATATCAGGTTTTTTTATTATTGCTCTAGCTATTGAAAGGCGCTGCTTTTGCCCACCTGAAACGTTTGTGCCTCCTTCTGATATTTCATGCATATATCCACCGTCCATTTGCTCAATAAAATCTGAAGCTTGAGCTATTGACGCAGCTTGAATGATTTCTTCATCGCTTGTGTCGTGCACGCCAAAACATATATTGTCTTTGATCGTACCACTAAACAGCTGGGCTTTTTGAGGAACTAATCCAATTTTTGACCTTAATTGAGCCTGTGACATTTTTCTTATTTCTACCCCATCTACAAATATCTCCCCGCTTTCAGGCTCGTAAAATCTCATAAGAAGGTTTACAATAGTTGATTTGCCTGACCCTGTACTGCCAATGATTGCTGTAGTCTGGCCAGGGTTGATTGTAAACGACACATTATTTATTGCAGGATTTTCAGCCCCGTGATATCTAAATGTTACATTTCTAAATTCTACCTTCCCTCTGGTTGCAGGCATATCATTTTGAATAAATTGAGTCTGATCTATAGAATCAATTATGGATGGTTCAGTTTCGAGAACTTCGTTTATTCTCAACGCAGCAGCCTGAGCTCTGGGCACCATTACAAAAACGATAGAAAACATAACCAAAGAAAACATTATTTGCATGGCATATTGTGTAAATGCAACTAAAGAGCCCATCTGCATATGGCCATTATCTATCCTGTGTATTCCAAACCAAAGTATAGTAACAACAGAGATGTTCATCATAAACATTACCGTTGGCATTAAGAAAGCCATAATCCTGTTTATTTTTATAAAATTGCCGGTAAGGTCAATATTTGCTTTGTCAAACCTTTGGGATTCATATTCTGTTCTGTTAAAAGCCCTTATGACTCTTATGCCCGTAAGCTTTTCACGTAAAACAAGATTTAATTTGTCAACCTTTTTTTGAACAATTCTAAATAGTGGCAGTGCTTTTGATGCTATAAACCATATTGTTAAAAATATTAAAGGTAGGATTGCAAGAAGTATCAAAGTAAGGTTCCTATCCTGATGATATGCCATAATTACACCTCCTATCGCCATCATAGGTGCCCCTACCAGCATTCTCAGGATAATCATTGTAACCATCTGTATTTGGTTTGTATCGTTCGTTGTACGCGTTATAAGAGTCGATGTTCCAAATTTGTCAAACTCATAAAGAGAAAAATTTTCTATCTTGGCAAACAGTTTT
>Ga0308398_1001760_pt1 | contig 11150 bp, 8 predicted proteins | sample Hotspr20SampleT9_FD_202360 | JGI IMG/M metagenome (GOLD analysis project Ga0308398, IMG submission 202360) | Hot spring phototrophic mat microbial communities from Mushroom Spring, Yellowstone National Park, Wyoming, United States - 20051001_T9 ...
TAACAGCAATAAAAAATAAAAAAGTCCAGGTAGTGGATACACCTGGGATGTATTCTTTAATCCCAATCAGTGAAGAAGAAAAAGTAGCAAGAGATCTATTGATATATGAAAAACCGGATGTTGTGATACATGTAGTTGATGCCAAGAATCTCCAAAGGATGTTGCCTCTTACGCTTCAGCTGATGGAAGCAGGTTTTCATGTAATCCTTGTTCTAAACATAATTGACGAGGCTGATGTGCTAGGTATAGAAATAAATGATGCAATATTGTCTGAAAGACTTGGCATACCTGTTTTGTCTGTGAGTGCGGCTTTAAACAAAGGAATAGATAAACTATTGAAGGTACTGGAGGAGAAATTGAGATGATTGATGTTAAGGTGCATGAGTCAAATAATTGCAAAGTAAACCATATTGATGCTGTAGAATTGATCGTGCAAAGGCTTGTTGATTTGCTTGATGAAAGCTATACGCTAAGCAGGCGCTCTATCGCTTTGCTGATGATGCAGGATGACGAAGAAATAAAAAATATCGTTAAAAATAAACAGCCTCAAAAATGGGCGGATATACAAAGGATTCTTGATGAATGCAGAATAAAGCATTCAAATGATATTGTTGTTCAGATTTCAAAAGCATATCAGGACAAAGCCGGAGAACTAGCCAAAGACTGCATGAAAATAAATAATGGCAAAAACAGCAGTATTTCTAATTTCTTAAACTGGCTAACGATTAACCCTTTTACAGGCATACCTCTTATACTTGTTGTATTATATTTTGGATTTTATAAATTCGTAGGAGTTTTTGGAGCGGGAACAGTTGTTGATTTCATTGAAACACATATTTTTGATGAGTTTTTAAATCCTATGATTGATGATTTGGTAAATGGAGCAATACCTTACAAATGGCTGGCGGATCTGTTTGCTAATGAGTATGGAATTTTCACACTTGCTGTAAAATATGCCATAGCGATTGTATTGCCGATTGTAGGATGCTTCTTTATTATGTTTTCAATTATTGAAGACAGCGGGTACCTGCCGAGAGTATCACTTTTGATGGACAGGGCTTTCAAAAAAATAGGCCTGAACGGAAGGGCTGTAATACCAATGACTTTGGGATTTGGCTGCGATACTATGGCAACCATGGTAAGCAGAACACTTGAAACAAAGAGAGAAAGGATTATAGCGACATTTTTGCTTGCGCTTGCAATACCTTGCTCTGCGCAGCTTGGAGTCATACTTGCTCTTTTGTCCTCCAATCCGTCAGCTCTTTTGATATGGGTTTTATTTATGGTTTTTGTGTTTGTTCTTATCGGATATCTTACTTCAAAAATACTTCCCGGCAAAAGACCTGATTTTTATATGGAGATTCCTCCGCTAAGAATGCCGAGAATTTCAAATGTTCTAAAAAAGACATATACAAGAATGTATTGGTATTTTAAAGAGGTTTTGCCTTTGTTTATTCTTGCAAGTGTACTTATATGGATAGGAAATCTTACCGGGCTTTTTGAAGTTTTTATCAATATAATGAAGCCTTTTGTTGTTGCAATGGGACTGCCGGAAGAAACTGCAAAAGTATTCCTTTTTGGGTTCTTCAGGAGAGACTATGGAGCGGCAGGACTGTTTGACCTTCAGGGAGACGGGGTCTTAAATGGAAGACAGCTGGTTGTGGCTTCGGCAGCACTCACATTGTTTGTTCCATGCATTGCCCAGTTTATTATGATGATAAAAGAAAGAGGCTGGAAGACTGCTGTTGCTATGGGTGCCTTTATAGTTCCTTTTGCTTTTGCTGCAGGATATGTGTTAAACCAAATTATGTTGCTGCTAGGTTCTCACTGAAAAACGCAAGTTTTTGCTGAAAAGGCAAATTGTGCATTAAGTTAGCCGAGGTCAATTGCAGCGAAACAGAAGCACAAGGAGTTTTTCAGCGGAAACTGATTTGTAAAAAGGAGAGATTGCCAATGAAATGCCCTTATTGCGGATGGGAATTTGATGAAAAGGATGCCAGGAATGGTTGCGCAGGATGCATGGCAGCAGGAACATGCGGTAAAATAAAATGTCCTAATTGCAATTACGAAATGTGTAAAGAAGTGGAGCTTAAACTAATAAAAAATATATGGATGGGGGTTAGGTCGTTATGCAGGAGGCTAAAAAGATAGATCACTGTGTGAAGAGATTGGCAGATATGAAGCCTGGACAGAATGGTGTTATAGTTTCATTTAACACCGATGATGCGGATAGACTGAGAAAATTTTCTGCTTTTGGCATATTCCCTGGGGTTGAAGTAAATGTTATTCAAAAATATCCTGCCTATGTTATTCAAATAGGATATACCCAGGTTGCCATTGACACATCGATTGCATGTGAAATTCTTGTAAGAGTTGACGCGAAGAATTAATAAAGATAAAATATACTTTGAGCTTTTGATGAAGTGATGAGATATTATTTTTGCTCGAAACCGGAAGTAATATCAAAAAAATATTAGAAGGATGGTTTATGGATACACGAACGCTCAAAGTATTAGAATATGATAAAATATTGCAAAGACTAAAAGATTTTGCAGTTTCAGACCTTGGCAAAGAATTGGCCGGGTCTGTTTTGCCTGTAACGGAGATTGAACTGGTCAGCAGGCTATTGGATGATACAACCGAAGCAGTAAGCCTTGTTATGAGAAAAGGCAATCCTCCGTTGTATGGATTGCACGATATAACGAGTTCATTGAAAAGAGCAAAGATCGGGTCGGTTTTATCTCCTTCTGAACTTTTAAGAGTAGCTGATGTATTAAGAACATCAAGAAATTTCATCAAATATATGTCTGATGAAGATGATAAAACTAAAGGTTCGATTAAAGAGCTTTCAGCATTGCTTTATTATGACAAAAGTCTTGAGGAAAAAATAAATTCCTGCATATTGAACGAGGAAGAAATAGCTGATAATGCAAGCTCTTTGCTTTCTTCCATCAGAAAACAGATAAGGCAGCAGCAGGAACATATTAAAGACAGATTGAATGAAATGATAAGATCAGCGCGGTATCAAAAATTTATGCAGGATCCTATTGTAACAATAAGACAGGATAGATATGTCATACCTGTAAAACAGGAATATAGGAATGAAATACAAGGGCTTATTCATGATTCTTCTTCAAGTGGTGCAACCATATATATAGAACCTATGGCGGTTGTAGAAGCAAACAACAAAATAAAGCAGCTCAAAATAAAAGAGCAGCTTGAGATAACACGCATACTCCAGGAACTCACTTCAGATGTTCAAAATATTGCTGATAATCTTTTTTCAGCTATAGATGCGCTTGCCAGACTTGATGTAATTTTTGCCAAAGCCAGGCTGAGCATTGACGATAAATGTGTACAACCTAAAGTAAATAAAGAAGGCAGAATACATTTAAAAAAGGCCAGACATCCGCTTCTTGAAAAAGATAAGGTTGTACCTATAGATATTTGGCTTGGACAGACGTTCAGAACGCTTGTAATAACAGGCCCGAACACGGGAGGAAAGACAGTGACCCTTAAGACACTGGGACTTCTAACGTTAATGGCTCAGTCAGGCCTTCATATTCCGGTTTTCGAAGGAAGTGAGATAGCTGTTTTTGAAAAAGTGTTTGCGGATATTGGCGACGAGCAAAGTATAGAACAAAGCCTTAGTACATTTTCATCACACATGAAAAACATAGTATCTGTTTTGAATGAAGCGGATGCAAATTCACTTGTGCTTTTTGATGAACTTGGAGCAGGCACAGACCCTGCCGAAGGAGCGGCTCTTGCAATGGCAATACTGGATTTTTTGCATGACAGGGGATGCGTTGCTGCTGCGACTACGCATTACAGTGAACTTAAAGTATATGCGCTTACCAGGCATGGTGTGGAGAATGCTTGCTGTGAATTTGATGTCGACACGCTTAGGCCAACCTACCGATTGCTTATAGGAATTCCAGGAAAGAGCAATGCTTTTGCCATATCAAAAAAACTGGGGCTTTCAGAAGAAATACTTCAGACTGCGAGACATTTTCTGAAACAGGAAGACATAAGGTTTGAAGATATACTGAATGAGCTTGAATCGAATAGAAAAAATGCTGAAGAGCAAAAGAAAAAAGCTGAAGAAGCCAGAATGGAAGCTGAGAAGCTTAAGCATGAAATAGAAGAGCAAAAACTTAAAATTAATATGCAAAAGGACAAAATATTAAAAGAAGCCAGGGAAGAAGCGAGGAAGATTTTGATTGAAGCAAGGGAAGAGGCAACCAAGATAATTGAGGAATTGAAAAAAGCTCAAAAGGAACAGCAGCAAGCCGAACAAGTACGAGCAATAGAGGAGGCAAGAAGAAAATTAAAAAATAAGATTGATTGTGTTGAAGACGCACTTGTTCAATCGCTTATGCCAAATCAGAGTTTTGTAAAATCTCCTGAACATTTGAAGCCGGGAGATACAGTACTGGTGGTAAGCCTGAATCAGAAAGCTACGGTACTGGAGCCTCCTGATTCCAAAGGAGAGGTGTTGATACAGGCAGGAATAATGAAGATAAATGTGCACATATCAAATTTAAGGCTTGCAGATGAACAAAAAGAATATGCCGGGAAGACCGGGATAGGGAAAATTTCAGTTTCCAAAGCACAGAAAGCGACCACCGAAGCTGATGTAAGAGGTATGTGCCTTGAAGAAGCTCTGCAATATGTGGATAAATTTTTAGATGATAGTGTAATAGCAAATTTGCCTTCAGTTACAATAATTCATGGAAAAGGCACAGGAATTTTGAGAAGCGGAATACACCGCTTCCTTAAAAATGACAGCCGTGTCAAATCGTATAGATTAGGCAAATACGGCGAAGGAGAAACAGGCGTTACAATAGTTGAACTAAAATAAACAATAGAAGACTTTAGAAAGGGGTACTTATGACAATCAGACAAGACGTAAAAAATATAGCTATTATCGCACATGTAGACCATGGGAAAACAACACTGGTAGACGGTATGTTGAAACAAAGCGGAATATTCAGAGAGAATGAACAGATTCAGGAAAGAGTATTAGACTCGAACGAACTGGAGAGAGAAAGAGGAATAACAATATTGGCGAAGAATACGGCCGTAAATTATAAAGGAATAAATATCAATATTGTTGACACTCCAGGACATGCGGATTTCAGCGGAGAAGTCGAGCGCGTGCTTAAAATGGTAGACGGTGTGCTTTTGCTTGTAGATGCATTTGAAGGACCTATGCCTCAGACAAGATTTGTTCTTAGAAAAGCTTTGCAGTTAAATCTGAAACCAATAGTAGTAATAAATAAAATCGACAGACCTGAAGCTAGACCAATGGAAGTGATAGATGAGGTTTTGGAACTATTCATTGAATTGGGGGCTGATGATGAGCAGCTTGAGTTTCCTGTTGTATATGCTTCTTCAAGAGAAGGATACGCAAAACTAGATCTGAATGACGAAAACAACAACCTTGAACCTTTGTTCAAAACGATTATTGAACATGTACCTTCTCCTTCAGGGGAAATCGATGCTCCGCTTCAGCTGCTTGTATCAAGCATAGACTATGATGACTATGTTGGCAGAATCGCTGTAGGGAGGGTTGAAAGAGGAAAAGTAAAAAACGGTCAACAAGTAGCAATATGCAGAAAAGATGGTAGTGTAAGCCAAAGCAAAATAGGCAAATTGTATAAATTTTCCGGATTAAAAAGGATTGAAGCAGAAGAAGCTATGCTTGGAGACATAGTTGCGATTTCAGGGCTTGGACAGATAAACATTGGGGAGACAGTATGTGATGCTGAGTTTGCTGAGCCTCTGCCTTTTGTAGATATTGATGAGCCAACCATATCAATGACTTTCAGTGTCAATAACAGTCCTTTTGCAGGCAAAGAAGGAACATTTGTTACTTCTAGACATTTAAGAGAAAGACTGTATAAAGAACTAGAGACAAATGTAAGTCTAAGGGTTGAGGACACTGATTCTCCTGATGCATTTAAAGTTTCGGGAAGAGGTGAACTGCATTTATCCATATTGATTGAGACGATGAGAAGACAAGGCTATGAGTTTCAGGTTTCAAAGCCTACAGTAATTTTAAAAGAAATTGATGGACAATTGTGTGAACCTGTCGAGCTTGTTACTATTGATGTGCCTGAAGAATATATGGGTGCTGTAATGGAAAAACTAGGCATGAGAAAAGCAGAGATGGTTAATATGCATTCTTCTAACCAGGGATATATGAGATTGGAATTCAAAGTTCCTTCGAGAGGGCTTATTGGCTATAGGTCTGAGTTTTTGACCGATACAAAAGGAAATGGTATAATTAATCATATATTTTTTGGATATGAGCCATTCAAGGGAGAAATATCAGGACGGCAAAGAGGTTCTCTTGTGGCATGGGAAGAAGGAGAGGCTGTCACATACGGATTATACAACGCTCAGGAAAGAGGCACATTGTTTATAACCCCAGGAACCAGAGTTTATGAAGGCATGATTGTTGGCGAGAATGCACGTTCGGAAGATATAGTTGTTAATGTTTGCAAGAAAAAGCATGTTACCAATATGAGAGCCGCAGGTTCTGATGATGCGTTAAGACTCACTCCGCCAAGGCAGCTCAGCCTCGAACAAGCTCTTGAATTTATAGCAGAAGACGAGCTTGTTGAGATTACACCTAAAAATATCCGCTTAAGAAAAAAAATTCTTGATACGGAGCTAAGAGCAAAAAACAAAAATAAAAATTGAGGAGGACTTGATAAATGGTTTCAACTGCAATAAAAAATTCAAAGAGAAATAAAGCCAAAAAAAAGACAAAGCTTTTTCTCCTGATGGCGTTTCTTATTACAATAATGATTTCTTCAGCAGTTGTGTCCTATACGTATATTATTGATAGGATTATGTCTTCCAAACAGTTGAAGCCGATAGTTATTGATGATGCAGAAGCTATATTTTTTGAAGTGCCCAGAGGTGCTTCAACTTCAAAGATTGCATCTCTACTCCGAGAAAAAGGGCTTATTAAAAGTGAATATCTTTTTAAGATTCTTTCGAAGGTGAATGGATATGACGGACTATATCAACAAGGCATACACCGGCTTGGCAAGAATCTCTCCATGGATGAAATAATGAGAATCCTTACAAGCACGCCTGAAAGCAAGAAGGTTACCGTGCCGGAAGGGTTCAATTTTATGCAAATAGCAAATTTGCTCGAGAGAAATAAGTTGATTAATAAAAATAAATTTGCAAAAATCGCTAACGAAACAAAATTTGAATTTGAATTTTTGAACAATGTGCCAAATACTCTGCATTTGAAGCTGGAAGGGTATCTTTTCCCGGACACATACAATTTTGATCTTGCTTCAGGCGAGGAGGGCATACTCAAAATAATGCTTTCCAATTTCAACAGGAAATTTAAGCCTGAATACTACACTCGTGCCAAGGAATTGGGAATGACAGTTCATCAGGTAATTACTCTTGCTTCAATTATAGAAAGAGAAGCAAAACTTGCTGAAGAAAGAAGCATTATTTCCGGAGTGTTTCATAACAGGCTGAAGAAAAAAATGAAGCTTGAATCTTGTGCTACTGTACAATATATTCTTTTCATGGAGAAAGGAATAATTAAAGAAACATTAACTGAAGAAGATTTAAAAATAGACAATATTTATAATACCTATAAATATTCAGGGCTTCCTCCCGGACCTATTTGCAATCCTGGTGAAGATTCTATAAAGGCTGCTTTATATCCGGACGATGAGAACGAATATTTGTATTTTGTTGCAAAAGGCGACGGAAGCCATGTTTTTTCTAAGACATTGAAGGAACACAACGAAGCAAAGAAAAAGTATCAATCTAAGTAGTTTCCGCTGAAAAGCTCCTTGTACTAAAGTCTCGCTGCAATTGGCTCCGGCTCACCTTGCATTTTTCAGGCAGTCACCGAATCGCCATCCAGGCTGGACGGCTGCTTTCCGCGTCATCCATGGCGCTTCAGCCTGATAAAATGTTTCGGTTTTGCCGGCCAATTTTGCAGCTCGCCCTAACGCAAAATTCGCCTTTTCAGCGAAAACCCGGACTTTTAAGGAGTAACTAAAAGATTTAGTTGAAAAATAAATAATAAGAAAGCTGAGGCAGGATGATTAATAACCAAAATATAGAAAAATATATTAGGGATGTTTTGAGACAAAGCTCAGGAATATTAGCACAACTTGAAGAAAATGCGAGAAATGTCGGCGTGCCTATAATGAAAAAAGAAACTGCTTCTTTTTTAAGGGTTTTAGGGCATATTGCAAGACCTCGAAGTATCCTTGAAATAGGTACTGCCATAGGCTACTCATCTATACTTATGAGCGAGTTCTTGCAAGAAGGCGGTTTCATTGATACAATTGAGCTAAATGAAACGATGGTTGATATTGCCAGAAAAAATATAAGAAATGCTTCTCTTCAGAGTGTTATTAATGTTATAGCCGGTGATGCAAAAGATGTACTAAGCTGCCTTGACAAGAAGTATGATATGATTTTTTTGGATGGAGCAAAAGGACAATATATTGAATATCTGCCTGATTGCATGAGGCTTCTTGCAGAAGGCGGCATTTTGGTATCAGACAATGTATTGTTTAAGGGAATGATAGCGGATGATAGTCTTGTAGTCAGAAGGAAAAAGACTATCGTAAAGCGCATGAGAGGATATCTGGATGCAATATGCAACAGCGAATTTCTGGATACATGCATACTTCCTTTGGGAGATGGTGTTGCGGTATCATACAAAAAGCATATGCCAAATTTAAAAAATAAAACAGGGGCTGATATTGATGAACAGGCATGTAAATAAAGTTGAATTGCTTGCTCCTGCAGGTAATCTTGAAAAACTTAAAATGGCTGTAATATATGGTGCTGATGCAGTATATGCAGGAGGAGAAGAATATGGGTTAAGAGCCCAGGCGGATAACTTTTCTCTGGAAGAACTGGGACAAGGCATTGATTTTGCTCACAGGCATGGCAAGAAAGTTTATGTAACGTTAAATATCATAGCTCATAACCAAGACATGGAAGGTATGAGAGAGTATATTGAAAAGGTAGCATTGATTGGAGCTGATGCAGTTATTGTGTCAGACCCAGGCGTGCTTGTCACAGTGAAGGAAGTATGTCCTGAAATGACTATTCACCTAAGTACGCAGGCAAATACTACTAATTGGAAGAGCGCGCTATTCTGGCATCACCATGGTGTCAAAAGAATTGTAATGGCAAGAGAATTATCTCTGAAGGAAATTGCGCAGATACGTGGCAATTTGCCTGATGATGCCGAAATAGAAGCTTTTGTGCACGGCGCAATGTGCATTTCATATTCCGGGCGATGTCTTTTGAGCAGCTTTATGGCTTCAAGAGATGCCAACAGAGGGAAATGCGCTCATCCTTGCAGATGGAAGTATTACCTGGTGGAAGAGAAAAGACCCGGTGAGTATATGCCTGTATACGAGAATGACAGGGGTACTTTTATATTTAATTCAAAAGATTTGTGCATGATAAGGCATATTCCTGAGCTTGTGAATGCAGGCATCAGCAGCTTTAAAATTGAAGGAAGAATGAAAAGCTCGTATTATGTAGCTACTGTGGTAAAAGCATACAGGGAAGCTATAGACGCATACTATAACGATCCTTCGAGCTATAAGTTTAATGAGGAATGGTATCAAGAAGTATGCAAAGCAAGCCACAGAGAGTTTACAACAGGGTTTTATTTTAATAAGGCAGGCATGAATGACCAGATATACAATACAAGTTCATATATAAGAGATTATGATTTCATAGGTATAGTTATTTCATATGATGACAAAACCAAAACGGCATTGGTTGAACAAAGGAATAGATTTTGCAAAGGAGATGAAATTGAAGTTGTCAACCCTGGACAGCCGCATTTTACGCAGAGAGTTCATTGGATGAAGGATTTGGAAGGCTTGGAAATAGAATCAGTACCTCATCCTCAAATGAGATTTGTAATGCCCTTTGATAAAGCAGTATTGCCATATGCGATTTTAAGAAAGAAAGGCAAATAGCGAAAAGCATTAAATACTATAAACATGTTTGAGATGTATAACAGATAATATTTTGGGAAAACTCCCTTTTAGGTGATTTTGCGCCTTGCAAGGGGGTTTGTTTTATGAATGCAAGAAGGATAATGTTTATTTTCATTGCGTTTTCTGTATCGTTTTTGATGCTTCTATTAAGAGTATTTTATATTCAGGCATTTGAGGGTAAAAAACTTGCCTCCCGCGCAAATGCTCAGAGGATATATTCTACAACGCTATATAAAGCAAGAGGAGACATAGTAGACAGAAACGGCATAAAATTTACTAACAGAACTAAAATGACTTTAGCGGTAGTAAGACCTCTTGATCTGGCAGCAAAACCTGAGGAGATAGAGATAGTGGCAAATATACTGGGCAGAAATGATGTAGAGATGTTTAAAAGAGAAATCGAAGTAAACAAGAGAGCAATAGTTATCGAGGTAGATGAAGAAAAAGAGAAAATTATTAAACAGCTTGAATTATCATCTGTCACATTATTATACACATTTAAAAGATATGATGATGAATCAATTGCAAAACATGTAACCGGATACTTAAGAAAGGCGGATTCCAAAGGAGCATATGGAGTTGAGAAATATTTTGATAAAGAACTTGAAACAGACAAAACTATTGAAGCTGAGATTATTACAGATGCCAGAAATAATATTTTCAAAGGATTTGGTTATAAAATAACAAGGATGGGCTTTGAAAAAAATACACATTTCAATGTAAAGCTCACATTAGATTATTATATACAATACATAGTAGAAAAGGTAATGGAAGAAATGCAGGTAACAGGAGCTGTTGCAGTTGTGGATACAACTTCCGGAAATGTGCTGGCATTAGCCAGCAAACCTGATTACAAGCATGAAAAAATTGAAATGTATCTCAGCAGCACTTCAAAGGAGCTTTTTAACAGAGCCACGGCTTCGTACAGTCCAGGTTCTATTTTTAAGATAATAGATGCGGCGGTACTTATTGAAAATGGTCTTGATATTGATAAAAAGGTATTCTGTGAAGGTGGAATTACTGTAGGAGACAGATATTTCAGGTGTTCTTCATATTTATCAGGAGGACATGGGGAGGTAGATATAAAAAAAGCATTTGCACAATCATGCAATACATTTTTCA
>Ga0308398_1001762_pt1 | contig 11141 bp, 2 predicted proteins | sample Hotspr20SampleT9_FD_202360 | JGI IMG/M metagenome (GOLD analysis project Ga0308398, IMG submission 202360) | Hot spring phototrophic mat microbial communities from Mushroom Spring, Yellowstone National Park, Wyoming, United States - 20051001_T9 ...
AATCTTTTTACTATGCATTTTCTAAAAGAAATAATTTCTATTCAGAAATGTATCCAATACAAAGAAACTTTATGATGGAGGAGTTTGGTATAGAAATAGAATTTGAAAGATTGAAATTAGAATAAAATGCACTACCGGCGGTTCGAGAAAGTTTTACTTGACTTTTCTTTTGACTTGTTTTATAAGTATATATGGTAAAAGGAGGAAAATTTTTCGTCCCAATGGGTTTTAGCATCCAATTGTGGGATTTAAAGGTATTAGTATAAGTATAATCAAGACCTTTCCTCTGCGTTTTAGCATCCAATTGTGGGATTTAAAGTGAAAAATTATCTACATATTATCTAATTGAAAGAAAGTTTTAGCATCCAATTGTGGGATTTAAAGATCTAAATTCATATGATTTTTGTATATATCCATAATGTTTTAGCATCCAATTGTGGGATTTAAAGTATTTTAAAAAACAAAGAAATAAAAGATTAAAAAGAGTTTTAGCATCCAATTGTGGGATTTAAAGGAATATATATCAACACGATTATTTTTTATAAAATCAAGTTTTAGCATCCAATTGTGGGATTTAAAGACGATTGATTTTTAAAAAATTTGCAAAAACGGGCAAAGTTTTAGCATCCAATTGTGGGATTTAAAGCCATTTTTGGGGGCATGTGCGGCAAATAGCGATGAGGTTTTAGCATCCAATTGTGGGATTTAAAGTCGTCGACAATATTTAGTGCAGACGCATCAGCAATCGGTTTTAGCATCCAATTGTGGGATTTAAAGAAAATATTTTTTATTTTATTTTGTTTTAATAAACTTTGTTTTAGCATCCAATTGTGGGATTTAAAGGGCCCGTGGGGCTGTGTTCGATATCACGAGCGGGTTTGTTTTAGCATCCAATTGTGGGATTTAAAGAGCTCGAGAAACGGCAAATAAATAACATCTATTGCAAGTTTTAGCATCCAATTGTGGGATTTAAAGTTATCCCGCCCGACGTACACAAGCCGCCCGACTTTTGTTTTAGCATCCAATTGTGGGATTTAAAGCGTTTAGCAAAAACGTTGTTTTACCGACCCCGGGTCGTTTTAGCATCCAATTGTGGGATTTAAAGTCTGTTATTGAACAAGCAGAAGATAGACTTTATAGGTTTTAGCATCCAATTGTGGGATTTAAAGTATTTTATTGATTTATTTTTACAATAACATCAACATGTTTTAGCATCCAATTGTGGGATTTAAAGACATTTACACTTGACATAAAACCTCCATATTTTATTGGTTTTAGCATCCAATTGTGGGATTTAAAGAAAATTGTATCATTTTCAACAAAAACATCTTTTACTGTTTTAGCATCCAATTGTGGGATTTAAAGACTTTCAATTTTGACATAAACTTATCGTTTGAACTAGTTTTAGCATCCAATTGTGGGATTTAAAGGCTTTGCTTCATTCGATTTCTTTACTAACCAATCAGGTTTTAGCATCCAATTGTGGGATTTAAAGGTTGAATTATTTACTCTTTTGAGTGCGTCTAATCATGTTTTAGCATCCAATTGTGGGATTTAAAGAATATAACAATAAATGGAAATGGAATGAATGATTATGTTTTAGCATCCAATTGTGGGATTTAAAGATTACATTACACTACAAGCAAACCTTACAACAAACAGTTTTAGCATCCAATTGTGGGATTTAAAGTTTGCCTGTAATTTTTCCTGTAATCGATAACACAACGGTTTTAGCATCCAATTGTGGGATTTAAAGGCATATCAGTGTGTAAATCGCGTAATTGCAAACGTTGTTTTAGCATCCAATTGTGGGATTTAAAGTACTTTACCTCCCCGCTTAAAAAAGCTTTTTTGTTTTGTTTTAGCATCCAATTGTGGGATTTAAAGTGCAGGTTTCCGTTCCCGTCGTACACTTCAAGCACGGGTTTTAGCATCCAATTGTGGGATTTAAAGTAACATGCTATCCTCCTTTAAAATTTTATGTTTTTCGTTTTAGCATCCAATTGTGGGATTTAAAGCACGAATACAACAAATCAGAACGACTTATAACACTCGTTTTAGCATCCAATTGTGGGATTTAAAGTGTATAATATATACTTTCTTCTCTTACAAGAACATTGTTTTAGCATCCAATTGTGGGATTTAAAGTTCAAGATACTCGCCACCCAAAATCGCATAGTCCCAGTTTTAGCATCCAATTGTGGGATTTAAAGCTGGAATTTTTTGATAGCATCGAAGATAAAAAACAAAGTTTTAGCATCCAATTGTGGGATTTAAAGTTAAAAAAATATTTTTTATATACAAATCTAAAATATGTTTTAGCATCCAATTGTGGGATTTAAAGTCTTTTACTAAAATAAGTAGTGAAGATGGAAATATTGTTTTAGCATCCAATTGTGGGATTTAAAGTTTTAACTCATTTGTTAATTGACGCAGAAAATGGAGTTTTAGCATCCAATTGTGGGATTTAAAGTCTCTCTTAACTTATTTCTTTCTGCCCTATACTCTTGTTTTAGCATCCAATTGTGGGATTTAAAGGCAAAATCTACACTTGTATTAAAACTTAAATTTAAAGTTTTAGCATCCAATTGTGGGATTTAAAGGAAGTAATAAAAATTGAATTTGTATTAACACTATTCGGTTTTAGCATCCAATTGTGGGATTTAAAGTTGTTTTTGTCTTCTGTTAATTTTTTAGTTACAAGAGGTTTTAGCATCCAATTGTGGGATTTAAAGCGCGGATGAGAGCAAAAACCCAGCCTGGGTGGACGAGTTTTAGCATCCAATTGTGGGATTTAAAGCAATGTACAATCGCCCCGCGCTCGCAAGTTCTCGCAGTTTTAGCATCCAATTGTGGGATTTAAAGTGTTATAATATAAGCGTAAAACAAAAAAAAGGAGGTAGTTTTAGCATCCAATTGTGGGATTTAAAGGTAAATATTGTGCTAAATTATCACCATCACCAGCAGTTTTAGCATCCAATTGTGGGATTTAAAGACTCAAGAAATAAATACTGCTTTTAATATGTATGCTGTTTTAGCATCCAATTGTGGGATTTAAAGTCGCTTGCAGTCGTTTCTTTCGCAGCGCTTGCTTTAGCGGTTTTAGCATCCAATTGTGGGATTTAAAGTTCAAATTATAAGAATCATAAAATTCTTTATATGTAGTTTTAGCATCCAATTGTGGGATTTAAAGCACGAATACAACAAATCAGAACGACTTATAACACTCGGTTTTAGCATCCAATTGTGGGATTTAAAGTTTTTTAAAAAATTCCCACTCTGCAAAGTCAAATGTGTTTTAGCATCCAATTGTGGGATTTAAAGAGCCTAAAATTTTGTGCGTAAAGATAGTTGTAGCCGGTTTTAGCATCCAATTGTGGGATTTAAAGATATAAAGGAGTATAAATATGTCAATTTCTAAAGTTGTTTTAGCATCCAATTGTGGGATTTAAAGAAATATGTTTATATGAGAAATTTTAAAGTAAAGCATGTTTTAGCATCCAATTGTGGGATTTAAAGTGTACCCGTCTACGTTTTCCTCGTAGCGCTTCAAAAGTTTTAGCATCCAATTGTGGGATTTAAAGTCTCTGTTTTCATCTGTCTATTCCTTCTTTTTCTTTGTTTTAGCATCCAATTGTGGGATTTAAAGAGCGGTGCGAGCGGCGGAGTGATTAATGCAGTAAACAGTTTTAGCATCCAATTGTGGGATTTAAAGCCGAGTATTATTCCCAATTCTGCAGCCACGATATGACGTTTTAGCATCCAATTGTGGGATTTAAAGCACATAACGATGAGCGGTAGAGTTTTGTATGATTTTGGTTTTAGCATCCAATTGTGGGATTTAAAGGACAGCTTTTTTCGAAACTTTTCGGATAGACTTGGGTTTTAGCATCCAATTGTGGGATTTAAAGGCTGCGATTGCTGTAAAAGACGCAAGCGGTGCAAGGTTTTAGCATCCAATTGTGGGATTTAAAGTGCTCATCGCTATTTGCCGCACATGCCCCCAAAAATGGTTTTAGCATCCAATTGTGGGATTTAAAGTTTTTATTCCCGCCGAGCTGTGCTTTAAAAACACCCAGTTTTAGCATCCAATTGTGGGATTTAAAGTGTCTCTGTCGTGATTGTACAAAACCACCCCGCCCGTTTTAGCATCCAATTGTGGGATTTAAAGATCCTCTGCGCCGTCTCGGGGGCTATGTATTGTATCGTTTTAGCATCCAATTGTGGGATTTAAAGTATCAACGTTTTTATAGGCGCTTTTAATGCGGTTGGGTTTTAGCATCCAATTGTGGGATTTAAAGCTATCTCGACATTACCTTTTTCGAAATCTTTTTTAGTTTTAGCATCCAATTGTGGGATTTAAAGGCATATCAGTGTGTAAATCGCGTAATTGCAAACGTTGTTTTAGCATCCAATTGTGGGATTTAAAGTCTCTGTGATACAACAACTGATATTTCAATTGATTTGGTTTTAGCATCCAATTGTGGGATTTAAAGTTTTTATTCCCGCCGAGCTGTGCTTTAAAAACACCCAGGTTTTAGCATCCAATTGTGGGATTTAAAGACACTCCACCCATCCCTTATGCCTCTCTGGGTCGTATGTTTTAGCATCCAATTGTGGGATTTAAAGTTACTTTTAGTAAACAAATGTCTTGCATTCGACATAGTTTTAGCATCCAATTGTGGGATTTAAAGTCTTTATCTTTACTTATTTTATCACAAGAAAAACCAGTTTTAGCATCCAATTGTGGGATTTAAAGTCCAAATACACATTTTTGTATTCACCGTCTGCAATAGTTTTAGCATCCAATTGTGGGATTTAAAGTCTGGTAAATTTTCTATTTTTTGTATCTTATTATCAAGTTTTAGCATCCAATTGTGGGATTTAAAGGAAAATATAGACAAAAATAAAATAAATAACTCTTCAGTTTTAGCATCCAATTGTGGGATTTAAAGGTAATTCTTCTGTAAAATATGACAAATCATATACTTGTTTTAGCATCCAATTGTGGGATTTAAAGTTATTTTTTTTATAACATTCAACATTGTAATAAAATGTTTTAGCATCCAATTGTGGGATTTAAAGATATCGAAGTCGTTTTTTTGCTTAAATTTTGCTTCGGTTTTAGCATCCAATTGTGGGATTTAAAGCCAGAAATATCAAAAACATTATCAAAATCAGTTGTAGTTTTAGCATCCAATTGTGGGATTTAAAGAATTTATTTGTTTATATTGATGATAATAATTATCTTGTTTTAGCATCCAATTGTGGGATTTAAAGTCAATATAATAATAAATTTTAAAAGTATTTTCTTTAGTTTTAGCATCCAATTGTGGGATTTAAAGGCGTTTGTTGTCAAGGAGGCGGGCGGCGGCGTGGATGTTTTAGCATCCAATTGTGGGATTTAAAGCAACTCGAGCACTTGAAAGAGTCAGGTGCTCTCGAAGTTTTAGCATCCAATTGTGGGATTTAAAGTTTATTATTAGAAGACTAAATATTAGTTTTGATACAGTTTTAGCATCCAATTGTGGGATTTAAAGTAATATCCTCCATAAAAAAAATTATATTCTATCAAGTTTTAGCATCCAATTGTGGGATTTAAAGGAAGGGTTAAAAGAATTATATATTTCTAATAATAATAGTTTTAGCATCCAATTGTGGGATTTAAAGTTTTTTAAAAAATTCCCACTCTGCAAAGTCAAATGTGTTTTAGCATCCAATTGTGGGATTTAAAGGCACCAGCACCGCCGATTAAAAGGCAGTAGCGGGCCGGTTTTAGCATCCAATTGTGGGATTTAAAGGAAAGATTATACATATACAAAATATATAAATATAATTGGTTTTAGCATCCAATTGTGGGATTTAAAGTTTGCTTCTTTAACATAAAAACCATAAACTTTCCTTGTTTTAGCATCCAATTGTGGGATTTAAAGCAGCTTTGAACATTTTTTTAGTTTCTCGTATGTTTTGTTTTAGCATCCAATTGTGGGATTTAAAGACATCAGAAGGAGTTGTAGATTCATAAAAATATTTCGTTTTAGCATCCAATTGTGGGATTTAAAGACTGTTAATTCAAAATTATTTAGTAGTAGTAATGATGTTTTAGCATCCAATTGTGGGATTTAAAGGGTTGCAGGTTACAAATGCGGCCTCGAACGGATGGCGTTTTAGCATCCAATTGTGGGATTTAAAGATACCCAACTATCTCGTTTTTCTGCATATATTTATAGTTTTAGCATCCAATTGTGGGATTTAAAGCGCAAACGACTGGCGGGATTTTTGATGGGCTGATGGGTTTTAGCATCCAATTGTGGGATTTAAAGGCAGAGTTTGCGGACTTTTTGGCTGCGATGGGCGGGTTTTAGCATCCAATTGTGGGATTTAAAGTATTATCCTCCTTTTCGTTTTTATATTTCAAAATCGGTTTTAGCATCCAATTGTGGGATTTAAAGGGTTGCAGGTTACAAATGCGGCCTCGAACGGATGGCGTTTTAGCATCCAATTGTGGGATTTAAAGTACAGCGAGCGCTACGGGCTTTAAATGGCATTTTCTGTTTTAGCATCCAATTGTGGGATTTAAAGGCTGGCAAGAGCAAGCTTGACGGGCGAGAGGAGGAGGTTTTAGCATCCAATTGTGGGATTTAAAGATAAGACATACTGTCCTCCTTTTAGATTTTTTTTATAGTTTTAGCATCCAATTGTGGGATTTAAAGTCAAAATAATTAAATCCAAAAGAAAAATTATTATTTGGTTTTAGCATCCAATTGTGGGATTTAAAGGCATGTTTTGCAAATCTTGTGCTATTCCTAAAAGCTGTTTTAGCATCCAATTGTGGGATTTAAAGTATTTATAAGTCTTTGTCTTGTAAGGAATTACACCGGTTTTAGCATCCAATTGTGGGATTTAAAGCTTTACTTTTTTCTTGCGTAACGACTTTTTCTATCGGTTTTAGCATCCAATTGTGGGATTTAAAGTGCGTTCCGTTCATTTTCCGTGTATGCTCGCGGCCGGGTTTTAGCATCCAATTGTGGGATTTAAAGCCTCTATAGGTTGGGGTAGTTCACATTATTTTTAGGTTTTAGCATCCAATTGTGGGATTTAAAGTGATTTATTTGTTTGTGAACGGTGCGGTTGCGCTCGAGTTTTAGCATCCAATTGTGGGATTTAAAGTGACCACGAAGCCACCACCTCTATAGGTTGGGGTAGGTTTTAGCATCCAATTGTGGGATTTAAAGTATCAACGTTTTTATAGGCGCTTTTAATGCAGTTGGGTTTTAGCATCCAATTGTGGGATTTAAAGGTAATCGATAACACAACGAACGAGGAGTATGAAATTGGTTTTAGCATCCAATTGTGGGATTTAAAGTCATAAGAAAAATGCTTTTTAATCGCTGGTTTCTTAGTTTTAGCATCCAATTGTGGGATTTAAAGACTTTATTATAATCATAATCAAAATATCTATAATTTGTTTTAGCATCCAATTGTGGGATTTAAAGCGAAATGTCTAACATAAGAGTTGACTTTCCAACACCGTTTTAGCATCCAATTGTGGGATTTAAAGTAAGTATTAACATTTAAATTATCACCATATTCATAAGTTTTAGCATCCAATTGTGGGATTTAAAGCTATAGAATTATCGGGAAAACCCTTAAAATACTTGCGTTTTAGCATCCAATTGTGGGATTTAAAGGTCGTTTGCGTGGAAAATTGCGGGCTCGAGGTCAAGTTTTAGCATCCAATTGTGGGATTTAAAGCGCGCATTGAAGGAAAATTGTCTACAATCTCTTGCTGTTTTAGCATCCAATTGTGGGATTTAAAGCTGGAATTTTTTGATAGCATCGAAGATAAAAAACAAGTTTTAGCATCCAATTGTGGGATTTAAAGGTGATCGTTTCTTTTGCAGAGACGCTCGCTGAAACGTTTTAGCATCCAATTGTGGGATTTAAAGCGCGCATTGAAGGAAAATTGTCTACAATCTCTTGCTGTTTTAGCATCCAATTGTGGGATTTAAAGGGCATGCTGATCCTAAACTACGACCACACCCTGTGGGTTTTAGCATCCAATTGTGGGATTTAAAGACGGGCGGCTGCTTGGGGTAACTTTAGCAAACGGGAGTTTTAGCATCCAATTGTGGGATTTAAAGGTCCATCAGCCCATCAAAAATCCCGCCAGTCGTTTGGTTTTAGCATCCAATTGTGGGATTTAAAGTAAAAAACATTTTCTACCCCCTTTTTTTTAGTTTTTGTTTTAGCATCCAATTGTGGGATTTAAAGATTTGCAAACTCTAAAACTTTGTATTTAAATTTCTGTTTTAGCATCCAATTGTGGGATTTAAAGCGCAAGCTCGTCTATAATATCCTGCGCTTCGTACATGTTTTAGCATCCAATTGTGGGATTTAAAGCTGGAATTTTTTGATAGCATCGAAGATAAAAAACAAAGTTTTAGCATCCAATTGTGGGATTTAAAGATACGCATATCGGAAACAGGGCGGCCGGGGAGGAGGAGTTTTAGCATCCAATTGTGGGATTTAAAGTCTTGTCTCACCCCCACGAGGGCGGTCGGATTCGTAAGTTTTAGCATCCAATTGTGGGATTTAAAGCATCCCGCTCTTGTTTTTTTCATTCACATATTCTACGTTTTAGCATCCAATTGTGGGATTTAAAGGAGTATTACGTTTGCAAGATGTCGTGTAATCGATTAGTTTTAGCATCCAATTGTGGGATTTAAAGGGCTGTTGCGCTTTCGAGTATAACCCGCACGAGCGCGTTTTAGCATCCAATTGTGGGATTTAAAGAGCGCAAAAACACGTTCTAAATCACGGCAAGGCCGAGTTTTAGCATCCAATTGTGGGATTTAAAGGATCGATTAAAGAAATTTTTGAGATACTTGAAACCTTGTTTTAGCATCCAATTGTGGGATTTAAAGCGTGCGCTGTGGTATTCGTTTCGTATGCCTGCAGTGTTTTAGCATCCAATTGTGGGATTTAAAGGTTTACACCTGCCGACTCGGGGTCGGGGAAGAGTTTGTTTTAGCATCCAATTGTGGGATTTAAAGACCTTGCTGCTTTGTCGCTTTTGTCGAGCGAGCTTGGTTTTAGCATCCAATTGTGGGATTTAAAGCCGCTTGCAGTCGTTTCTTTCGCAGCGCTTGCTTTAGGTTTTAGCATCCAATTGTGGGATTTAAAGCACGTGCCACATTGGCAAACATGGGAGCATTTTTAAAGTTTTAGCATCCAATTGTGGGATTTAAAGAACGGAGGTAAAAAATGGAATGGAAAAAGAAAACGTGTTTTAGCATCCAATTGTGGGATTTAAAGGCATTATCTTCGAATACAATTTGTTCCAGCGAATCCGTTTTAGCATCCAATTGTGGGATTTAAAGGTTGAAATTGCTTGTTTTTGAGTAACACTTAAATAAGTTTTAGCATCCAATTGTGGGATTTAAAGTCTTTTTCTTTTTTTAGTTACTACATCATCTGCTGGTTTTAGCATCCAATTGTGGGATTTAAAGGTAGCGAGCGTGAACGGTTTGGATAAGCTTGCGGACGGTTTTAGCATCCAATTGTGGGATTTAAAGTGAAACGTGTTTGAATAAGAAAGCGAATTATGAAGTTGTTTTAGCATCCAATTGTGGGATTTAAAGGGGGGTCACGGAAGCCGCTACAGCGAGCGCCACGGGGTTTTAGCATCCAATTGTGGGATTTAAAGTGCGCAAGGTACATATCCACTGCCCGCCTGGCTGTTGGTTTTAGCATCCAATTGTGGGATTTAAAGAATTCGTTACGTTCGACCTATACAGCACTTCCTCAAGTTTTAGCATCCAATTGTGGGATTTAAAGAGCGGTGCGAGCGGCGGAGTGATTAATGCAGTAAACGTTTTAGCATCCAATTGTGGGATTTAAAGGCGTGCAGGGTTGGAGGGCTGGATAAAAGCGGATGGTTTTAGCATCCAATTGTGGGATTTAAAGATAGATTATTTTATGTAAATTTAAAAGAGGGTGATTGTTTTAGCATCCAATTGTGGGATTTAAAGTCCTTTGTCAAAAATAAATCTTCTGTTTTAGATTTTGTTTTAGCATCCAATTGTGGGATTTAAAGAATCACAACGGAAAAATGGTAATACAAGCGGTGCAGTTTTAGCATCCAATTGTGGGATTTAAAGAATCTAAAAGCATTATTAGAAGGTTCATCTAAAAATGTTTTAGCATCCAATTGTGGGATTTAAAGATCCCAGCTTTTTCGCATGCCAAGTCTATCCGAAAAGTTTTAGCATCCAATTGTGGGATTTAAAGTAAAAACAATTTTTTTCTGTTCTACAAAAATAATTTGTTTTAGCATCCAATTGTGGGATTTAAAGTAAACTTTTTTAATTCATCATCTTCCAATTGACCTTGTTTTAGCATCCAATTGTGGGATTTAAAGTTATTTAAAATATTTTAAAAGATTTATCAGCGAAAGGTTTTAGCATCCAATTGTGGGATTTAAAGGTAATACTAATTATATCATAAAAAAGAATTTATCAATGTTTTAGCATCCAATTGTGGGATTTAAAGTTCAAAACACTTAATACATTATTAAAATACATATCAGTTTTAGCATCCAATTGTGGGATTTAAAGGAATAAAAATTATTTACAATACAAATTTTGCCTAATGGTTTTAGCATCCAATTGTGGGATTTAAAGGCCCCTCTCGTGCAATTTTTAAATTTTCGAGAGCAAGTTTTAGCATCCAATTGTGGGATTTAAAGGCATATCAGTGTGTAAATCGCGTAATTGCAAACGTTGTTTTAGCATCCAATTGTGGGATTTAAAGTTTTTGAAAGTTATAAATCAAAAAAATGTTGGGAAGGGTTTTAGCATCCAATTGTGGGATTTAAAGAATCTAAAAGCATTATTAGAAGGTTCATCTAAAAATGTTTTAGCATCCAATTGTGGGATTTAAAGGCGCTGCGAGACTTAAAGATTACTACATCTGCTGTCGTTTTAGCATCCAATTGTGGGATTTAAAGTTTTTTTGTTATATTAATAATAATGTTTTATTTTACGTTTTAGCATCCAATTGTGGGATTTAAAGCCCACCCCCCGTGTTTTTCCGGGTCGTACTCGGTAGGTTTTAGCATCCAATTGTGGGATTTAAAG
>Ga0308398_1001780_pt1 | contig 11066 bp, 4 predicted proteins | sample Hotspr20SampleT9_FD_202360 | JGI IMG/M metagenome (GOLD analysis project Ga0308398, IMG submission 202360) | Hot spring phototrophic mat microbial communities from Mushroom Spring, Yellowstone National Park, Wyoming, United States - 20051001_T9 ...
TGGTGGTTGCTGTGTTGTGAAATTTCTTTTCCCTTTAGTTGTGAAAAACCCTTGGGGGAATTTTTCCCTCAAGGGTTTTTTGTCGTATCCGTAGAATCCATCAGAATCGTTTTTACATTAAAGGGGTAACCTTAGTATGGGGTAAGGTAAAAAATCGTCTCCTGGGGCATTCTATGCAATGTTTTTTCACAATTCCAACCCAAACTTTTCTTCAAGTCATAGATGAGTATTTGAGGTAACTTTCGGGTAACTGGAACTGGATAGTATAAAAACACAACAATCGTTCCACTGGTAACAGGTATCGGATTTTGGTTCTTGCTGGTGGTTGCTGTGTTGTGAAATTTCTTTTCCCTTTAGTTGTGAAAAACCCTTGGGGGAATTTTTCCCTCAAGGGTTTTTATCGACTGATAACAGGACATTGAATCCACTGCCATTTAGAAATCCACAAGGCAGGCAACAACTCCAAATGTTGCCTGCCTTGTGGATTAGTAGAAACTTCGTTGAAAAAGAAAAAAAGAGAGGAAAATACCTCTTTGAATCCGTAGAATCTATCAGAATCGTTTTTTCATTAAAGGGGGTTACCTTAGTATAGGGTAAGGTAAAAAATCATCTTCTGGGGCATTCTATGCAATGTTTTTTCACAATTCCAACCCAAACTTTTCTTCAAGTCATAGATGAGTATTTGAGGTAACTTTTGGGTAACTGTGAAAGTGGTTGATTTTCCTGAATATTTAACAAAAACTCTTTCTTCTATTTAAAGGTTTCTTTTTTAAAGGTTTTTACCAGAATCAACGGTTGTAAGTTCTGTTATATATAGGTCTCTTATTCTCCTGAGGTAACTTTCAGGTAACACTTAGGTAATTAAAAGGTAATTTTCAGGTAACTTTCGGGTAACTGTGAAAATGGTTGATTTCCCTGAATATTTAACAAAAACTCTTTCTTCTATTTAAAGGTTTCTTTTTTAAAAGTTTTTTACCAAAACTAACGGTTGTCAGTTCTGTTATATCCAAAAATCTCTTATTTCTCCTGAGGTAACTCACGGGTAACTTTCAGGTAATACAAAGGTAATTTTCGGGTAACTTTCGGGTAACTAAAGTCATTCCACTGGCATCAATCGTTGTTTATGGCACTGGCGGTGTTTTGTTCCCTTAAAAAAAGCAGTGGCGAGGCGCCAAAGACACAGCTGTGCTGTCTGGCGCCGAGCCACTGCTGCAAAAAGTAACCTTTTCAAACTTTTCCCACTTTTCCCTCTATTCTGGAAGAAAAAAGGGGGGTGTTTTTCATAACAGGCAGGCAGGAGCGTTAGCTACCTGCCTGCTTATTTATATCTATATAGATATATATAAGCACTTTTCTGGATGGCTGAAACCGTTGACAAATAAGGATTTGCGGGTTTAGCACCATGACGCTCACGGAATAAAAACATGACGCTCACGGAGATCTCTTTATCAGATGTTTAAAAATGCCAAAAAATTTATATTTTTCAATTACTTACAAAACTAATGCATGACGCTTACGGAATAGTAGGATTGTTATTTTTATTTTGTTTTCTTTTTTGCTCTTTTTTGGGATTGATAATAATTGAATCTTTTTCAAGTCTGTAGTCAAACTGTTGCCCTAATTTAGTGTTTGCGATTTTTTTGATTGCCTCTTTTATGATTCGTCTTTGTTCATATCTTGGATATTTTGAGAAAAGACATCTTTCTGCTACTGTATCGATGTTTACACTTTTTTGTTTTTGATTGGTTGCAAGGAATTTATATACGTTTTTTGCATGACCTTTTAAAGAAAAATATTCTGTATTCAGAAAAAAAGGTTTTTCCATACATGCCTGGTAATACTTAGCATCCATATAAACTATCAGTTTTTGATTTTGGTACATTTCAATTCTATAAACTGGAGTTGCAATTGCTTTTCCCTTATTTTTCCCTTTTTCATCTTTTATGTCGTAAATCAATTTCATTCCCTCTAATTTTGTGAGAGATTCAATAATGTTTTTATAGTCAGAGTTATTTAACACTTTTGCGAGGTTATATAGTTTTGTCGCAACCTTAACAACTAAAAAATTTTCGTCAACAGTCGCAATTTGCATTTCAGCCTTTCCTGTTTGGACTAGGTATAAAAGAGCAAAAATTTTCTCTTCATCGTAAACTGTTATCCCATGAGGAGCAATCATAATAGCACTACCTTTTTTTACCTTATGAGCTGTCTTTGCCCTTGGTTCAACTCCTACAGGTGGATATTTTAGCTGTCTATTGTATATTTTTATTTCTTTCTTTTGTTTCATAATATATTGATGCATTTAAAAATTTTTATCTAAAATAGACTTATGAATAGACTTATGATTTCCGTTCCAGTTGTTTTTGTATTTTCTTTTTTCTTTTGTTAATTCTTCTTCCTCATAAATAACCACTTGCCCTATCACTGTCCAAACTCCGTCATGAAGTTCTATGCCTATTGGGAACTTTGAGATTAGCCCTGATGGATAATTCAATTTTTCAATTTCTACAATCTTTTGCCCGTTTTTCTTACTTATCACAATTCTTGTCCTTGCCTGTTCTCTAAAAACCATAGTGCCTCGAAATATATTTACCTGCCCTCGCATTGCCTCTTTTGTCTGGTGGTGCAGGATAATTATTGAGCAATTATGCTGGCGAATCAAAGATTTCATGTGATCATAAGCAATTGCTCCATCCTCCGTTGAATTTTCATCTAAGCCATAAAAATTGATCCATGAATCAATCACTACCAATTTTGCCTGTGTTTTTTTGATAGCATTTTCAAGAAAAACAAAGGTTTCAGTAGGTTGAACTTTATTTTGTTTCCTGCAAAAAAGTCGTGCCGTTGGTAGACAAAAATCTTTTGAAATGGTTGACAACCAATAGAAATTCTTTGATTTTAAACCGTATGCGTTTTCGATATTCTGTAACCTTTCAAAAAATCTCCAATCCGTTTCTTCAGCCGTTATATAAAGGATTGGGTATTTCCCAGTCGGAGCAATATCCTGAAACAAAAATGATTGTCCTATCGAGATGGAAAAAGCCATCTCCATGGCAAAGATGCTTTTTCCAAGCCCGCCTAAGCCATCTAAAAGAACGATGGAATTCGTGGGTAGGAATGGCTCAAGTATCCATTCTTCTTGCTTTTCTGGCTTTTCTATTGTTCCTGTTTTTATTATGTTTACTTGGCTTGCTGGAGTAGTAACTGTTTCTGCAATTTCTATCATTTTCAACAGGCTATTCCAATCTTTTTCTGCAAGGTAGTCAGCTACATCATATTTCTCTGGAAAATCGGAAAATTTTACTAATTTTATCCTTTTTGCAATCGGTTTTAGGATTTCCGTAATTTCGATTGTGTTTCTACTTCCTGTTTCATCGTTATCTTCAAAAATGGTAATCTCTTTCTGAAAGAAAAGTTCCTCAATAGGGATGGTTTTAAAATCTGATGGTTTCCTGTATCCTAGCACTATAATATCTGCACTGCTTGGCATTGCTGCAATTACAGCATCAGTGCATTTTTCGCCCTCTGTGATCCATATCTCTGAGTCTGGGGATGAAAACATAAACTGATGTAATCCATAGAGAGTTTGTCTTTTTCCTTGCATTCCTACTATCCCGTTTGTGACTGGAAAGATTTCTTTTTCATAGGTTCCATCTCCCTTGGGTTTTTCAAATCTGTATGTTCTATATTCTTCGGTTCCGTTTAGGGAGTAATATATATATTCGGATATAAAGCTATATCCATCTTTCAATAATTCTGATTTTTTTTCATCAAATGTTTTCTGCTGGATTTTTCGATATTTTTTCCCAAGATCTGTATTATGCTGTGCTTTGTTTTTCAGTTCTTCTTGTATCTTTTCAGGTTTTCTCTGGATCATTTTTTCATCTTCTACATCTATTTCAACTCCTTGTTCTTTCATTTTTCGCAAGAATTGAAAGATATTGCCTTTCGCACCACAACCAAAACAATAAAACCATCCTGTATGTGGGTTCACGGAAAACGAAGGGTTGTTTTCAGAATGAAACGGGCAAAGTGCAAAATAGTTTTTGCCTACTCTTTTTACCTGTAAATATTTTTGATAGACTTCTAAGAAGTTCATTTTCCCTCCTATTTATGTAACAAATTCAAACTTTATTTGTTCCTCTACATATGTGCAATCCGTGGTAACCTTACTGGGCTTGGGATTTTCGGCGGCGGCATTCCTATCTCAGTATGAAAAGCTGTTTCTGTCTCTTTCAGCTGTGCCTGAAGTTTCCTTAGTTGCTCCTGCATTTTTTTGATGTCTTTTTTGCTCATTTTTACCTCCCTTTTTTTGTGTTTTAATCCATCAAAGATGGATAGTTCCTATATATATTTATGCATCAGAGTAACTTATCTCAAACTTTTCTTCAAGTTCTTTTCTTCTCTGAAGGTATTCTTTTCTCTTCTCAGGGAGAACAAATAAAAGATCAAAAACAGCTCTATCATGCATAACAGTGTAAAGTATTAATTTGTATATTTCTCTCAGGATTTCATCGTTAAATTTGCAAGTGTTGTTGCCTGAAAAATTTTGTAAGTTCTCAATCATTCGAACAAGTCGTTCAAGTAGTGAAGTTTCTCTCATTTCTTGCTGGATGGATTCCCTTATTTTTTCCCTGACAAATTGTGCAATATTTTTACCTGCAAGTTTTGCCATTTTCTCTAACCTTTCAAACTCCAAATTTTCAAATCTAACTGATACTACTTTTGACATCTTTTCAATCCTCCTTTCATAAGTGTTTCTAATATATTTATGCAATCAGTAGTAACTGTATTCATCGAATACAAAAATTATCTGTGAAATTGATTACAGGATAAATTATTGAAAAATATACTTTTTCAAACTCTTTACAAGTGTTTTGTTTACATAGGCATCCGTTATGTTTCAAGGGTTTCAGCATCCGTATGGTGCGTGGTGTATGTGGTTAAAGCGGGCTATTTTATCCTTTATCTAACAAGGTTACTCCATGCATAAATATAGTAAAGACATTCTATATAAAAAGGGGGTATAAAATATGATAAGTCTTTCAGTTGTCAGTGATGCTGGATATTTTACTTGTCGTTGTTTTAAAAAAGTTAATCGTTGTTATTGGTATTGAGCAGTAGTTCCACTGCGGGCGTTCCACTGGTAACAGGTATCGGATTTTGGTTCTTGATGGTGGTTGCTGTGTTGTGAAATTTCTTTTCCCTTTAGTTGTGAAAAACCCTTGGGGGAATTTTTCCCTCAAGGGTTTTTTGTCGTATCCGTAGAATCCATCAGAATCGTTTTTACATTAAAGGGGTAACCTTAGTATGGGGTAAGGTAAAAAATCGTCTCCTGGGGCATTCTATGCAATGTTTTTTCACAATTCCAACCCAAACTTTTCTTCAAGTCATAGATGAGTATTTGAGGTAACTTTCGGGTAACTGGAACTGGATAGTATAAAAACACAACAATCGTTCCACTGGTAACAGGTATCGGATTTTGGTTCTTGCTGGTGGTTGCTGTGTTGTGAAATTTCTTTTCCCTTTAGTTGTGAAAAACCCTTGGGGGAATTTTTCCCTCAAGGGTTTTTTGTCGTATCCGTAGAATCCATCAGAATCGTTTTTACATTAAAGGGGTAACCTTAGTATGGGGTAAGGTAAAAAATCGTCTCCTGGGGCATTCTATGCAATGTTTTTTCACAATTCCAACCCAAACTTTTCTTCAAGTCATAGATGAGTATTTGAGGTAACTTTCGGGTAACTGGAACTGGATAGTATAAAAACACAACAATCGTTCCACTGGTAACAGGTATCGGATTTTGGTTCTTGCTGGTGGTTGCTGTGTTGTGAAATTTCTTTTCCCTTTAGTTGTGAAAAACCCTTGGGGGAATTTTTCCCTCAAGGGTTTTTATCGACTGATAACAGGACATTGAATCCACTGCCATTTAGAAATCCACAAGGCAGGCAACAACTCCAAATGTTGCCTGCCTTGTGGATTAGTAGAAACTTCGTTGAAAAAGAAAAAAAGAGAGGAAAATACCTCTTTGAATCCGTAGAATCTATCAGAATCGTTTTTTCATTAAAGGGGGTTACCTTAGTATAGGGTAAGGTAAAAAATCATCTTCTGGGGCATTCTATGCAATGTTTTTTCACAATTCCAACCCAAACTTTTCTTCAAGTCATAGATGAGTATTTGAGGTAACTTTTGGGTAACTGTGAAAGTGGTTGATTTTCCTGAATATTTAACAAAAACTCTTTCTTCTATTTAAAGGTTTCTTTTTTAAAGGTTTTTACCAGAATCAACGGTTGTAAGTTCTGTTATATATAGGTCTCTTATTCTCCTGAGGTAACTTTCAGGTAACACTTAGGTAATTAAAAGGTAATTTTCAGGTAACTTTCGGGTAACTGTGAAAATGGTTGATTTCCCTGAATATTTAACAAAAACTCTTTCTTCTATTTAAAGGTTTCTTTTTTAAAAGTTTTTTACCAAAACTAACGGTTGTCAGTTCTGTTATATCCAAAAATCTCTTATTTCTCCTGAGGTAACTCACGGGTAACTTTCAGGTAATACAAAGGTAATTTTCGGGTAACTTTCGGGTAACTAAAGTCATTCCACTGGCATCAATCGTTGTTTATGGCACTGGCGGTGTTTTGTTCCCTTAAAAAAAGCAGTGGCGAGGCGCCAAAGACACAGCTGTGCTGTCTGGCGCCGAGCCACTGCTGCAAAAAGTAACCTTTTCAAACTTTTCCCACTTTTCCCTCTATTCTGGAAGAAAAAAGGGGGGTGTTTTTCATAACAGGCAGGCAGGAGCGTTAGCTACCTGCCTGCTTATTTATATCTATATAGATATATATAAGCACTTTTCTGGATGGCTGAAACCGTTGACAAATAAGGATTTGCGGGTTTAGCACCATGACGCTCACGGAATAAAAACATGACGCTCACGGAGATCTCTTTATCAGATGTTTAAAAATGCCAAAAAATTTATATTTTTCAATTACTTACAAAACTAATGCATGACGCTTACGGAATAGTAGGATTGTTATTTTTATTTTGTTTTCTTTTTTGCTCTTTTTTGGGATTGATAATAATTGAATCTTTTTCAAGTCTGTAGTCAAACTGTTGCCCTAATTTAGTGTTTGCGATTTTTTTGATTGCCTCTTTTATGATTCGTCTTTGTTCATATCTTGGATATTTTGAGAAAAGACATCTTTCTGCTACTGTATCGATGTTTACACTTTTTTGTTTTTGATTGGTTGCAAGGAATTTATATACGTTTTTTGCATGACCTTTTAAAGAAAAATATTCTGTATTCAGAAAAAAAGGTTTTTCCATACATGCCTGGTAATACTTAGCATCCATATAAACTATCAGTTTTTGATTTTGGTACATTTCAATTCTATAAACTGGAGTTGCAATTGCTTTTCCCTTATTTTTCCCTTTTTCATCTTTTATGTCGTAAATCAATTTCATTCCCTCTAATTTTGTGAGAGATTCAATAATGTTTTTATAGTCAGAGTTATTTAACACTTTTGCGAGGTTATATAGTTTTGTCGCAACCTTAACAACTAAAAAATTTTCGTCAACAGTCGCAATTTGCATTTCAGCCTTTCCTGTTTGGACTAGGTATAAAAGAGCAAAAATTTTCTCTTCATCGTAAACTGTTATCCCATGAGGAGCAATCATAATAGCACTACCTTTTTTTACCTTATGAGCTGTCTTTGCCCTTGGTTCAACTCCTACAGGTGGATATTTTAGCTGTCTATTGTATATTTTTATTTCTTTCTTTTGTTTCATAATATATTGATGCATTTAAAAATTTTTATCTAAAATAGACTTATGAATAGACTTATGATTTCCGTTCCAGTTGTTTTTGTATTTTCTTTTTTCTTTTGTTAATTCTTCTTCCTCATAAATAACCACTTGCCCTATCACTGTCCAAACTCCGTCATGAAGTTCTATGCCTATTGGGAACTTTGAGATTAGCCCTGATGGATAATTCAATTTTTCAATTTCTACAATCTTTTGCCCGTTTTTCTTACTTATCACAATTCTTGTCCTTGCCTGTTCTCTAAAAACCATAGTGCCTCGAAATATATTTACCTGCCCTCGCATTGCCTCTTTTGTCTGGTGGTGCAGGATAATTATTGAGCAATTATGCTGGCGAATCAAAGATTTCATGTGATCATAAGCAATTGCTCCATCCTCCGTTGAATTTTCATCTAAGCCATAAAAATTGATCCATGAATCAATCACTACCAATTTTGCCTGTGTTTTTTTGATAGCATTTTCAAGAAAAACAAAGGTTTCAGTAGGTTGAACTTTATTTTGTTTCCTGCAAAAAAGTCGTGCCGTTGGTAGACAAAAATCTTTTGAAATGGTTGACAACCAATAGAAATTCTTTGATTTTAAACCGTATGCGTTTTCGATATTCTGTAACCTTTCAAAAAATCTCCAATCCGTTTCTTCAGCCGTTATATAAAGGATTGGGTATTTCCCAGTCGGAGCAATATCCTGAAACAAAAATGATTGTCCTATCGAGATGGAAAAAGCCATCTCCATGGCAAAGATGCTTTTTCCAAGCCCGCCTAAGCCATCTAAAAGAACGATGGAATTCGTGGGTAGGAATGGCTCAAGTATCCATTCTTCTTGCTTTTCTGGCTTTTCTATTGTTCCTGTTTTTATTATGTTTACTTGGCTTGCTGGAGTAGTAACTGTTTCTGCAATTTCTATCATTTTCAACAGGCTATTCCAATCTTTTTCTGCAAGGTAGTCAGCTACATCATATTTCTCTGGAAAATCGGAAAATTTTACTAATTTTATCCTTTTTGCAATCGGTTTTAGGATTTCCGTAATTTCGATTGTGTTTCTACTTCCTGTTTCATCGTTATCTTCAAAAATGGTAATCTCTTTCTGAAAGAAAAGTTCCTCAATAGGGATGGTTTTAAAATCTGATGGTTTCCTGTATCCTAGCACTATAATATCTGCACTGCTTGGCATTGCTGCAATTACAGCATCAGTGCATTTTTCGCCCTCTGTGATCCATATCTCTGAGTCTGGGGATGAAAACATAAACTGATGTAATCCATAGAGAGTTTGTCTTTTTCCTTGCATTCCTACTATCCCGTTTGTGACTGGAAAGATTTCTTTTTCATAGGTTCCATCTCCCTTGGGTTTTTCAAATCTGTATGTTCTATATTCTTCGGTTCCGTTTAGGGAGTAATATATATATTCGGATATAAAGCTATATCCATCTTTCAATAATTCTGATTTTTTTTCATCAAATGTTTTCTGCTGGATTTTTCGATATTTTTTCCCAAGATCTGTATTATGCTGTGCTTTGTTTTTCAGTTCTTCTTGTATCTTTTCAGGTTTTCTCTGGATCATTTTTTCATCTTCTACATCTATTTCAACTCCTTGTTCTTTCATTTTTCGCAAGAATTGAAAGATATTGCCTTTCGCACCACAACCAAAACAATAAAACCATCCTGTATGTGGGTTCACGGAAAACGAAGGGTTGTTTTCAGAATGAAACGGGCAAAGTGCAAAATAGTTTTTGCCTACTCTTTTTACCTGTAAATATTTTTGATAGACTTCTAAGAAGTTCATTTTCCCTCCTATTTATGTAACAAATTCAAACTTTATTTGTTCCTCTACATATGTGCAATCCGTGGTAACCTTACTGGGCTTGGGATTTTCGGCGGCGGCATTCCTATCTCAGTATGAAAAGCTGTTTCTGTCTCTTTCAGCTGTGCCTGAAGTTTCCTTAGTTGCTCCTGCATTTTTTTGATGTCTTTTTTGCTCATTTTTACCTCCCTTTTTTTGTGTTTTAATCCATCAAAGATGGATAGTTCCTATATATATTTATGCATCAGAGTAACTTATCTCAAACTTTTCTTCAAGTTCTTTTCTTCTCTGAAGGTATTCTTTTCTCTTCTCAGGGAGAACAAATAAAAGATCAAAAACAGCTCTATCATGCATAACAGTGTAAAGTATTAATTTGTATATTTCTCTCAGGATTTCATCGTTAAATTTGCAAGTGTTGTTGCCTGAAAAATTTTGTAAGTTCTCAATCATTCGAACAAGTCGTTCAAGTAGTGAAGTTTCTCTCATTTCTTGCTGGATGGATTCCCTTATTTTTTCCCTGACAAATTGTGCAATATTTTTACCTGCAAGTTTTGCCATTTTCTCTAACCTTTCAAACTCCAAATTTTCAAATCTAACTGATACTACTTTTGACATCTTTTCAATCCTCCTTTCATAAGTGTTTCTAATATATTTATGCAATCAGTAGTAACTGTATTCATCGAATACAAAAATTATCTGTGAAATTGATTACAGGATAAATTATTGAAAAATATACTTTTTCAAACTCTTTACAAGTGTTTTGTTTACATAGGCATCCGTTATGTTTCAAGGGTTTCAGCATCCGTATGGTGCGTGGTGTATGTGGTTAAAGCGGGCTATTTTATCCTTTATCTAACAAGGTTACTCCATGCATAAATATAGTAAAGACATTCTATATAAAAAGGGGGTATAAAATATGATAAGTCTTTCAGTTGTCAGTGATGCTGGATATTTTACTTGTCGTTGTTTTAAAAAAGTTAATCGTTGTTATTGGTATTGAGCAGTAGTTCCACTGCGGGCGTTCCACTGGTAACAGGTATCGGATTTTGGTTCTTGATGGTGGTTGCTGTGTTGTGAAATTTCTTTTCCCTTTAGTTGTGAAAAACCCTTGGGGGAATTTTTCCCTCAAGGGTTTTTTGTCGTATCCGTAGAATCCATCAGAATCGTTTTTACATTAAAGGGGTAACCTTAGTATGGGGTAAGGTAAAAAATCGTCTCCTGGGGCATTCTATGCAATGTTTTTTCACAATTCCAACCCAAACTTTTCTTCAAGTCATAGATGAGTATTTGAGGTAACTTTCGGGTAACTGGAACTGGATAGTATAAAAACACAACAATCGTTCCACTGGTAACAGGTATCGGATTTTGGTTCTTGCTGGTGGTTGCTGTGTTGTGAAATTTCTTTTCCCTTTAGTTGTGAAAAACCCTTGGGGGAATTTTTCCCTCAAGGGTTTTT
>Ga0308398_1001796_pt1 | contig 11003 bp, 10 predicted proteins | sample Hotspr20SampleT9_FD_202360 | JGI IMG/M metagenome (GOLD analysis project Ga0308398, IMG submission 202360) | Hot spring phototrophic mat microbial communities from Mushroom Spring, Yellowstone National Park, Wyoming, United States - 20051001_T9 ...
GGCTCGGGAAAGACCACCCAAACCAGAAACCGCATCCTGATGCAAGAGGGAAAGCACATAGTCCTTTACATGGCAACCCGTAAAGTATTGGTGGATAGGGAATATAAAAAGTTAAAAGATGTAATGGATGCCTTAGAGGGAAACGGAGAAGACATAGACCTACAGGATGAAGAATACAAAAAGGTTTTGGAACATTTAAAGAACTCCAACAAAGGCATAGGTTTGGTCTATGAAAAAAGGCAAAACCGCAAAGGTAGGCATGTGGAAAACATAGGAGACACCTACAGAAATTTAAGTGCCAACAGCGGCATTCTAAAGAGAACGGTAGAGGAGATATTAAAACTAACAGATAAAAAGGACATCATATGGGCTCTTTGCACACAGCAGGCGCTCGTGAAAAGTCAGTATGGAAAGGCTACTTCGGAGCATTTAAATAATCTCGCTTCCAGACGTATAACAGACCAATACACCTTTCACATCATTTTGGATGAGTTTTTGGGAGACCGCAACGGACTTTATGCCATTGAGGAGATGTTTAACTTTTTAGGAAAGGTTAAAGAAAGAGGCGGAAAAGCAAACTTATATCTCTTTGATGCCAACGGCTACTCGCCCGCAATATTAGGAAAGCTACTTGAAGAGTATGGAGAGTATAAAGTCGTGCCCGAGTCTTTGGTTATGGTAGATTTCAAAGAGGAGGAGGACTTTAGGCATAAAGACGTAGAGGTCAGCGTCCGTGCAAAGCATGGCTATCCTTCTCCAAAAATAATAGTAAAAAGGAAATTCCTTTTTATGGATGAAGCTAAAAAGTCTGATGAGGAACTGGTAAGTAGAATAGCCGGGTATATAAAACACACCTTTGAAGACAGACACAGTCAAACCGCCTTTCTGTTCTTACAAAACAAGGAACTTCTGGTTAAGTTAAAAGACCACCTTGAGGATAAAGGTTATAGCTGTTTGGTTGCCACCGCGGACTCCCGCAAAAGCCAAGACAGGATCAACCAAGGAAACGAGGACATTATCCTTTCCACCTCCGCCCTTTCAAGGGGCATAGACCTTTCAAGACCTCACAAACCCATAAACAAGATATACGCCGCCATCATGGACTTTGGCATTGAGTCCAACTTGGTGGAGATGATCCAAGCCATTTCAAGGGCGAGGGGGGACGAAGAAACGGAGAAAAATCCAAAGGAGCTTCACTTTGTATATCCCATCTATCCGCAGAGGGACACTTTATTTGAAAGAATATTGCAGTATGAACCCAATGCGGACGAGCAGATCCTTAGGCTTATGATAAGAAAGCATACGCTAAATCAAAAGCTCCTTTTGGACCGGGTTGTTTTTGGCATAGTGGAGCAGTTTGTAAAAAGTGGCAAAGGAAAGGTGCTTGTTCCACTGCCAAGCCAATACGCCACCAAATACATACCCAACGAGGTGGCAAACATAGAGGGCTTTTTGAGATTTTTGGAAAACATTATTCCTTTTGTGGAAGACGAGGAAAAGAGAAAGAAAGTGGAAAAGCTATCCCACACCCTTCTTTCTGCCATTTTTGTGAATGCAGTGCAGATTGATTTTAGAAAAGAGTTTGAATACTACCATCCATACATTCTTTTTGAAAAACAGGAAGTGCGCTCCGCCTTTGGAGACGAAAAGAGGTGGAAGATAAAAAAGCTTTTTGAGGAGTTAGAGGAAGTCCTAAAGGACCATAACCAAGACAAAACGGATGAGCTTAAAAGCTTCATAGAAGGCGGGCTACCTTCTACTTCAAAAGGCATGCCCACGATAATTCCTGTTTATGCTTTGGTGCTCACCGAACACTTTTTGAGGGAAAAGGAACAGGTTAACTTTAAGATAAGGGGAAGGATAGGTAGGGGTGGAGCAGACACCCTTATGGGAAACGTGGAGCCCACCACCTACTGTTTTGTTGGCACTCCAAAGGAGTATGCCTGCGTGCCTTTGGGAGAGGATTACCCATACAAGGAAGTCCTGAGCGGTAGGTTTGCAAAGTTTCCCATTGAATTTATAATAAAGCTATTGGGGGAGTAACATGAAGGGAAAAGACTTTGAAATAAGAGGAAGGGCAGGATTAGAGTGCGTTGGAATGTTTGCCAATTGTTCCTTTTTCTCTTCCAATAACTACGTATACGGTGGGCTCTTTTGGAGTGGAGAGGAAGATTATGCTAAAAATTGGTCTGTTTTGATCCATCGGCTACTTGACCGAAGGAAGAAGGACCTAAAAGCCCTAAGGGGGGAAATGGCAAACTTTTTGCAAAATCCAAACTATCAACTAAAGGGTGTTGCCCGGTATGAAAAAAATAGCGTGGTCTGGATGCGGGGCTTTAGGGCAATAAAGGGTTCAGAAAGGTTTGAGTTTGATAGGTATAAAGAGGGCGAAAAGTTCAATTTGGTGGTGGGGAGGGTGGCAGGTCAGGAAATAGACAGAAGAAGCGGGCTTGTTTTCTTAAAGCTTGTGGGGGAAGATGGCACACAGCTTAGCAGGGAAAAAATTTGGGAGGGCAGAAAAAAGGTTCTCCGCGCCTGGGAGAGCCTAACAGACAATTCAAAAATCAAAGAGGAGCTCTCAAAGGTAAGGGAATTTATCCAAATTTTGGAAGATTATATGGAACCAAACATAAAGTCAAAGCCTCTTCCTCTCAAGCTGGTGGGCTATGTGGCACCCTTTGACTTTAAAGGTTTTTCGGACTCTCTACTTGTGGGTAGGGCAAGGCTCTTTTGGAAAAGAAAAACTGCAGAGGAGCTACTTGAGGAGCTAAAGTCCGATGAGCCTTTTTGGAATGACCTTTTGTATGCCCTAAGGAAGGGTCTTTATAAGACAGAAGACGAAGGAGTTGCCAAGCAACAGTTTTTGGAGTTTTTAAAAAAATGGGAAAGTGAAGAATTTCTTAAAGAACTCAGAAAGGACTGGAAGGAAACCCTAAAAAAGCTTTTAAAAGGAGGGAGGGATGACCTTTTGTCCGCCTTTGTTAGAAAGGACCAACAAGAGGGAAAACTTACCTACGGCACCTTCTTTGCACCAAGCCGAAAGATAAAGCTTCATATCTTTTATGAAAGGGGCTTGGAGAAAAAGCTTGAGGATTTTAAAAAGGGTTTTAAAAGGGCTTTGGATTGGGCAAAAAATTTCGTAGGCAACGCAGAGATAGAGCTGGCAAAAGAGTCCAGACCAATAGAGGAAATCATACCCAACTTAGAAAAACTTAAAAGGCTTGACCTTGAAAAGCTACAGGCTGAAGACTCTCTGGGCCTGCTTTTTAGCCTTATTTACTTTGCCTGTAGGATAAAAAATCTGAAGGCTATTGCAGAAAAGGAAAAGAGCTTGGTGGGAGCCCTTTTGCTACTTAATACGGATGTGCGGGAAGAGAACGGTGGCTATGGCTTTTGGGACTATTTTAGCTTCGTTTATGATTTCTTTGGCATCCCGGTGCAAACTCTAAACAAAGAGACGATTAAAGTCCTTTCCAATCCAAAACCAAAAAAGGATGAAATAAAACACATAAACTCTGTATTCAAAAATCTCTTCATCAGTCTTTTGAAGGACTACAAGGGTCTAAGCTTTGAGTTTGAGGGTTTTGAACTTCCACCAAAGTTAAACATCTACCTTATCCTTGAAAAACCTTCTACGGGCTTTTGCTACCAAAGGTTCACCTCGGATGCCAAACCTTACAGGCACTTTTTGTATGAAATTTACTCGTTAAAGGTAGAAGGAAGCAGGGCAGAGATAGAAGTGGAAGACAAAACCATACTACTTACCGGTGGGCTTGACTTTGAGAAGGACAGGCTAAGAAGGTGGATAGAGGATAAGGTTTTTTTTGAAGATGTTAGGTTTTGCTTTATAACCGCCGGCAAGTGGGAGGATTCCTACTTGGAAGAGATCGTTGCCCAATCCCAAGAGAGGGAAAGAATAAAACAAAAGAGCCTTTTTGTGGAGTACTCCGAGTTGCCCACCGCCCATATATCCAAAGGGGCAGAGGATGACTGTTTTGTTATATACACCACCGAGTTTGAAAGGCTAAAAGAAAGGTTAAAAATAAAGGATGATAAGCTCAGCACTGCCATAGCTATAAAGCCCGCCAGCGTGAAGAAAGAAGATTTCAGGCTTGATGGGGAACATTTTTATCACTCCGCCCTTCAGGTGTTTTCCACAAAGGGTCCCGGTTGGGAAAGGGAAGAGGTCTACTCGGAAAAGAAAAATCTCTTTCTCTTTTCGGTGCTCTCTTTGTCCCTCTACGAAAGCGAATCCTTTAGGACGCCTTACAGCAAGTTGGACCTGTGGCAGAAGAAAAAGACCGTATATTTGAACGTCAAGCGGAACCACAGGGAATATAAAATGCCACTGAACACAGTTCTTTATGAGATGCTATACCTTTTGGGCAAGGTGCCAGATGATTTATAATACTGCAAGCTTGTATGGACATTCAAGGAATCATAGATAGTGTAAGCACAGTCCTAAAAGGAAAGGAAGAGGTAGTTTTACGCTCTCTGGTTTGCTTTCTTTCTGGAGGGCACCTGCTTTTGGAGGATGTGCCGGGGGTAGGAAAGACTACTTTGGCTTTGTCCCTCTCAAGGGTTTTGGGGCTTTCCTTTGCCCGCATCCAATTTACCAGCGACCTTTTACCCTCGGACATATTGGGCGTGAGCATTTACGACCAGTCCAAAAAAGCCTTTGTTTTTAAGCAAGGACCTATCTTTCATCAGGTAGTTTTAGCTGACGAGATCAACCGGGCTACTCCAAAGACCCAAAGCGCCCTTTTGGAAGCTATGGCGGAGGGTAAGGTTAGCGTGGATGGGATCACCTACGAACTGCCAAAGCCCTTTTTTGTGATAGCTACACAAAACCCTGTGGAACAATACGGCACCTTTCCACTGCCCGAGTCCCAGCTGGACCGCTTTAGCATGCGCCTTTCCCTTGGCTACCCAGATAAAGAAACAGAGGTAAGCATTCTCCGGGGAGAGAATCCCTTGGAAAACGTGGCAAAGCTGAACCCTATGGCAAAGCCTCACGAAATATTGGCAACCATGCAACAGATAAGCAGGTTTTATGTGTCGCCCGAAGTGGCAAGGTTTGTGGTGGAAATTGTGTCAAGGACCCGCAACCACCCGGATGTGCTTTTAGGTATTTCCACAAGGGGTGCCATCCATTTGGTTAGCTGTGCAAAGGCGTTGGCATATTGCAGGGGAAGGGACTTTGTGGTTCCCGAGGACATAATAGATCTGGCACCTTATTGCTTGGCACACCGTATGCTTTTGAGGGAGGGCACAGACGCAGAAGCCTTAATAAAATCCATCTTGGAGGAGGTGCCAGTTCCTTGACAAAGCTTGCGGTTTTGCAGTGGCAAATAGCCTTCGGCAACATCCAAGAGAACAGAAAAAAGGTCCTTGAACTGCTGAGCCCTTTGGAGGATAGCTTGGTAGTCCTGCCGGAGATGTTTCCATGCGGTTTTGACTACGATAACTTAAAAAACCACGCCAAAGAAAGCCAAAGGCTTTTGGAAGGGCTCAGGAAACTTTCTAAGGAAAAAAGGCTGACGCTGATAGGAACATACCCAGAGGAGAGGGAGGGAAAGCTGTTTAACACCGCCTTTGTGCTCTCTGATGGGTCATTGGTGGGCAAAAGGGACAAGATAAAGCTTTTTCCACTATACAGAGAGGGGGAACACTTTAGCCCAGGGCAAGAAAATCCAGTTTTTGAAACAAGGCATGGAAAAGTGGGAGTGCTTGTATGCTTTGAGCTAAGGTTCCCAAACTTGGGGTGGGAGCTGAGAAAGAGGGGCGCCCAGCTTATTGCGGTGCCATCCCTTTGGGGTGCCAAAAGGAAGGAGCATTTAAAGGTTTTGTCGCAAGCGAGGGCGTTGGAGTTGCAAAGCTACCTTTTACTCTCCAACGGGTGGGGAAGGACGGGAGAAGAGGAGTATGCGGGCAACTCTGCCATATACGACCCATGGGGCAACGCCCTTGCCTTTTCGGAGGTGGGAGATAGCGCCCTTTTGGTTTATGCAGACCTAAAGAAGGTAGAGGTAGTCCGAAGGCTCATACCGGCGGATGCTGATTGAAATCATATTGCAATTGAGAATAGTATTTACCTATAATATATACAACAAAAATCTTTAAAGGAGGTGTAAAGATGGTTAGAGTTGGTCAGAAGGTGCCAAACTTTGAGCTGGAGGTTTATTACCCTGCCACGGAGACCTTTGGTAAGGTGTCTTTGGAGGACTTTATGAGGGAAAGGCGCTGGGTGGTGCTCTTTTTCTATCCGGCGGACTTTACCTTTGTGTGTCCCACCGAGCTGGCGGACTTCGCGGAACATTACGAAGAGCTTTCAAAAATGGGTGTGGAGGTGATCTCTGTATCCACCGATACCAAATACACCCACTTGGCTTGGCAGACCACGGAAAAGCTTTTGGAAAAGGTGCGCTATCCAATGGGTGCAGACCCAACGGGCAAGGTCTCAAGGCTCTTTGGAGTCTACGACGAGGATACGGGCTTAGCCCTGAGGGGAACTTTCATAATTAACCCGGAGGGGGTTTTGGTGGGCTCTGAGGTTAATTACTACAACGTGGGAAGAAACGCAGAGGAGCTTGTAAGAAAAATGAAAGCAAACGTGTATCTTATGAGCCATCCCGATGAGGCATGCCCTGCCAAATGGGAAGAAGGAAAGAAAACCCTAAAGCCCTCTGCGGAGTTGGTGGGTAAGGTCTATTCTGCCCTGCAGGAGTGATTATATTTAATAGCATTGGAGGAATAGCGTGGAGCTGACCTTGGACTTTGGCAGCGATGAAATATACGATGTGATCATCATCGGAGCCGGTCCTGCTGGCTCCTCCGCTGCCATATACACCGCAAGGGCAGGACTATCCACCTTGGTGCTATACAGGGCGGAGGCGGACGGTGCCTTGGGAGTAACCCAGCAGATAGAGAACTACCCCGGCATAAGGGGTCCCATCTTTGGCTACGAGCTTTTAAAACTTATGCGGGATCATGCAAAGGACTTTGGTGCCAGGTTTGTAAGGGGTAAAGTTATTGCCACAGACCTATTGGGAGATATAAAGAAGGTATATACCATAGACGGAAGGGAGTTCAAGGGCAAAGCCCTGATAGTAGCCTCTGGGGCTATGGAAAGAACCAACAAATACAAGGGAGAGGAGGAATTCTTAGGAAGGGGTGTGTCTTACTGTGGCGTTTGCGATGCGGCATTCTTTAAAGGAAAGCCCTTGGCGGTGGTAGGGGAGGATGATTACGCTTTAGAGGAGACGGAGTTTATAAGCAGGTTTGCCAGCAAGATATACCTGGTGGTTCCCTACTCCCGCATAAAGGCACCACCGGAGATGATAGAAGAGATAAAATCCCATCCCAACGTGGAAATTCTCACCCATCACAGGGTTATGCAGGTCGTGGGTTCCTCCTTTGTGGAGGGCTTGGAGGTCCAAAGCATAGAAACCAAAGAGAAAAAGATCCTACCGGTGGATGGTGTGTTTATATTCTTGGGAGGGAACAAGCCATCGGTGGATTTTCTTATGAACCAAGTGGATATGACAGACGGACACTGCATAGTGGTAAATGAGGAGATGATGACATCTGTGCTCGGTGTTTTTGCGGCGGGGGATGTGCTCTGCACCAACATAAAGCAGGCGGTTATTGCGGCGGCGGATGGTGTAAAGGCAGCGTTGGCGGTGGATAAATACCTAAACAAGAAGGCAAAGATCACCTCCCAATGGTAAATGTTTGTCAAAGAACTTCCGGAGGATGTAAGGTTCAAAATATCCGCGGGTGAAGTTATAGAGAGCCCTGCGGACTGTGTAAAGGAGCTAATAGAGAACTCCCTTGACGCAAGGTCCAAAAGGGTAGAGATAGAAGTAATCAAGGGTGGAAAGCACTACATTGCCGTCAAAGATGACGGGGTGGGCATACACCCGGGGGACCTCCCTAAGGTAATCCTGCCCTTTTACACCAGCAAGATAGAGAGGTTTGAAGACCTGCTTTCGTTGAAGACCTACGGCTTTAGGGGAGAAGCCCTCCACGCCATAGCCCAAGTTAGCAGGATGGTCATAAGCTCCCGTTTTTACCAAGAGGACAGGGGCTACGAAATGAGGGTGGAAGAGGGAAAGGTGGTGCGTATGAGGGAAAAGGGTATGGCGGTAGGCACGAGGGTGGAGGTCTTTGACCTTTTTTACAACTTGCCAGTAAGAAGGAACCTTCTGAAGAAGGAAGATACAGAGAGGACAAGGATTCTGAGGCTTGTAAGGGACTACGCAATGGCAAGACCGGAGGTATCCTTCAAGCTTACCGCGGAAGGAAGGGAGCTTTTGAACCTACCCTCCACCCAGAGCGCAAGGGATCGGTTGGAAGAGATATACAAAACCAAGTTTGAGGAGAGGGAAATTGAAAGGGATGGCTTACACTTAAGGGTCTTTGTTTCCCTCTCCCAAAAGAAAGGAGAGGTAAAGCTTTTCGTAAATTCAAGACCTGTTCAAAACAAAAGCTTAACGGAGTACATAAAAAGAACTGTGGGAAGACGCATAGCGGTTTGCCTTTTGGATGTCCCACCCTTTGTGGTGGATGCTAACATCCATCCCAAAAAGCTTGAGGTAAAACTCCAAAGGGAGGGAAACATCAAAGAGCTTTTCAGAGAACTTTTTAAAGGACATAAAACACACATACCATCCCTGAAACAAGAGAGACACCCATACAAGGCTGAGCCGGAGCTTTTGGGCATCTTGGAGGATACAATACTTATAGTGAATTGGATGGAGGGCCTTTACTTCATAGACCAGCATCTGCTCGCGGAACGCATAAACTACGAAAAGGGACAGACCTCCGATAAAGCATGCAGAGGTGCCATAAAGGCAGGAGACAAGCTATCGCCCACCCAAGCTAAGGCTATGCTTAAAGAGTGGGTGGAGCTACAAAACCCTCACACCTGCCCTCACGGAAGACCCATATACTACCGCCTGCCTCTTAAAGAGGTCTACCAACAGATAGGAAGGGAACGCTGATGCTAGCCAAGAGAATAATTCCGTGCTTGGATGTGGACAAAGGGAGGGTGGTAAAGGGTGTGAAGTTTCAGAACCTAAGGGATGCGGGGGACCCGGTGGAGGTGGCAAAGGGCTACGAAGAGCAATCCGCCGATGAGCTTGTCTTTTTGGACATAACCGCCTCCGCAGAGGAAAGAAAGATCATGATAGAGGTGGTGCAAAGGGTAGCGGAAACGATCTTTATACCTTTCACGGTGGGGGGTGGTGTGTCATCCCTGGAGGACATAAGGAGGCTTTTATCCGCCGGTGCGGACAAGGTTTCCATAAACACTGCGGCGGTAAAAAACCCACAACTGATTTACGAGTCTGCCAAAAGGTTTGGTTCCCAGTGCATGGTGGTAGCCATAGACGCCAAAAGGTCCGAAAGGGGATGGGAGGTTTATATTCACGGTGGGAGGACACCCACAGGGCTTGACGCGGTAGAGTGGGCAAAGAGGGTGGAAAGCTTGGGAGCGGGGGAAATTTTGCTTACCTCAATGGACGCAGACGGCACAAAAAAGGGCTACGATATAGAGTTATGCAGGGCTGTAGCTTCTGCGGTAAGCATCCCTGTAATAGCCTCCGGGGGTGCGGGCACAATGGAACACTTCTATGAAGTCTTCACAAAAACAAACGTGGACGCAGCCCTTGCCGCATCCCTCTTTCACTTCAAAGAGGTAAGCATCCCAGAACTAAAGGCATATCTTAAAAACAAAGGTGTTCATGTGAGGCTTTAAGATGTTTGAGCCAAAAACTCCATACTTGGCGGTGGATGGTGTGGTCAGACTTTGGGAGGGAGAAAGGTTTAAGGGCATTGTGCTTGTAGAGAGAAGATACGAGCCCTTGGGCTATGCCCTACCGGGGGGCTTTGTGGAGGTGGGAGAGACGGTGGAAAAGGCAGTCCTGCGGGAAGTCAAAGAAGAGACAGGGCTTGATGCACAGATCGTTAAACTTTTGGGTGTGTATTCGGAACCCAACAGGGACCCACGCTTTCATGTGGTGTCCGTGGTCTTTGTTCTGGATGCCCACGGAGAGCCAAAGGGTGGCGATGACGCAAAAAAGGCTTTAGTCTTTCCCATAGAGGACTTGCCCTTTGATAAAATAGTCTTTGACCACGCAAAAATTTTGAAGGATTACCTGAGATGCCCATAGAGAGAGAAGTGCCAGAGGAAATAAAGAGAAAAGTATTGGAGAAGGTCTCCAACAAGAGCTTGGCAGAGATCGCCTTTAAATACATAAAGCTTGTGGAAAAAGAGGACGGTACCCTTTGGGTAAAGGAAGAGCTACCAGACACCAACAACCACGCCCTCATGTTCATGGTCCTTGCCTGCGTCAATTACACCCAAAGAATACTAAGAGGAGAGGACATAGAATGACCACCATAATTGCAGTAAAAAGGGACGGTGTGGTAGTTATGGGCGGAGACGGACAGGTTACCCTTGGCTCCTCTGTGCTAAAGCACGGAGCAAAAAAGGTCAGAAAGATCTACAACGGCAGTGTGTTGGTGGGCTTTGCGGGTGCCGCCGCCGATGGGCTCGCCCTAATGGAAAGGCTGGAGGGAAAGCTGGAGGAGTTCAGAGGAAACCTCTTGAGGGCTTCGGTGGAGTTGGCAAAGGAGTGGAGAACAGACAGGGCTTTAAGAAGACTTGACGCCATGCTCCTGTGTGCAAACTTGGAACACCTCTTGGTAATTTCTGGCACGGGGGATGTAATGGAACCAGATGAGCCCATCATGGCAATAGGCTCCGGTGGAGACTACGCAAGGGCTTGCGCCTTGGCTCTTTACAAACACACCAACCTATCTGCAGAAGAGATCGTCAAAGAATCCCTTTCCATTGCAGCAAAGATTTGCATATACACCAACGAAAGCTTTTTCTTGGAAAAACTGCCATAAGGTTTGGTATAATATAGAAAGGTAGCTTGAGGGTTCCACTTGGGACCCTTGTCAACTTGGCAACTGAATATGGGTTAGTGTGCCCT
>Ga0308398_1001803_pt1 | contig 10978 bp, 9 predicted proteins | sample Hotspr20SampleT9_FD_202360 | JGI IMG/M metagenome (GOLD analysis project Ga0308398, IMG submission 202360) | Hot spring phototrophic mat microbial communities from Mushroom Spring, Yellowstone National Park, Wyoming, United States - 20051001_T9 ...
AAAAACTACTTCAGCCAGCAGCTGAAAATTTACATTTCTTTTTAGCTTGACAAACATGTCATATATAGTGTCTGTGAATGCAATCATGCTATATAAATTCAACCTTTTTGCACTCTCAAATATAATACCCTTTTTATCATAATTAATCAATACAGGATTTTGAGCACAGGTCAATGCTACAATGACATCTCTTGCGAAAGTAGTCATTACTTCAAGTATAAATTCTATGTCTTCTTTATTTTCTATAATAATCTTCTGCAAATTATTTGCAGAAACAAGAGAGGTTGTTTTATTTTCTACTATTTGATAAAGACCTTCTATTATCTCATGTCTTAAAAGTATTAATTTTTCAGATTCCATCATAATTTTGGCTTTGCCTGGATTCCCGCCGCTAAATAATGATACAAAATATTTATAGTTTTCATCCTGCCTGTATGCAGCAAGTTGCTCAAAAATAATTTTAGGTGATACCGGTTTTATATTAATACGTACCACCCTTGATTTCACTGTATCAAGCAAACTTTCATAATTTGACGCCGTAAGCAATATTACTACATGTCGGGGGGGTTCTTCCAATATCTTTAGCAAAGAATTTTGTGCTTGCACAGTCATCTTGTCTGCTTCAAAAATGCTGTATACTTTTCGTTTGGAATATAGAGGCTTCACATTTACATCCTCAAATAATTTTTTTATTTGATCAACTCCTATTGAGCTGCCTTCAGGCTCAGTTTCGCGGCAATCCGCATTGGTTGAATTTAAAAAGAGCCTGCATGCCGGGCAAACATTGCAGGCGCCATTGAAATCAGGAGAAAAACAAACAAGACTGTGAGCAAAAAATCTGGCTAGATCCTTTTTGCCCATACCTTTGTCTCCCGCAAACAAATATGCATGGACAATTCTGTCATTCATAACGAGATATTTGAGCATATCTGCAATTTGCTCATGTATTTCTACCGCTATACTGCTTCCGTTCATATATTCACCTGCAATATAAAAATTTCACATTATAATGTCCAAAATAAGTCCTCTTATATCATCGAGACACTGAAGTATCTTGATATTGTCTTTTTCCTCATTAAGAATATGCTGGGTAAGCTGTTCTAATTCTTCATTTACTTTTTTAATAACGGCGTAGACCCTGTGTCTTCCTCTTCTGTCCAGAAAGTTATTTTTTGAAAACTTCCTCGAACCTCCTACTACACAATCTAAAAACTCAGATATAAGCTTTTTATATATCTTAAGCTCCCGTATATCTGTTTTTTGAGAGAGTTTATTGCCTTGTTCAATTATTTTATCTACCAGGTCCCTTACATACTGTTCCGATGTTGCTTCTTCTACTTTTCTCAGATGCTCTATGAACTCCGTAGAGGATAGTTGCTTTACGGAATGTGATGAAGTAGATGAAGATGAAGCTACACGGGATGAGGACGCCTGATTTTTGGTAATTTTCAAATTAATGCAGCCTCCTTGATAAACCTGGGGATTACAAACGTTTTATACTTTTTCATATCGTTCAACATCGAGTACAAATATAGTTGCACCACCAACGACGACTTCCATGGGGTATGGCATAAAAACACCGTTTCCCATAGTGTTGGGAGTCATCGAGGAATTAATTACTTGCTTTCTGCTCTTTGAATGTTTCTTTATAATTTCTATAACTGTGTCTACCTTATCTTTTTCAACACCAACCAACAGAGTTGTATTTCCTGCCTTTAGGAAGCCACCTGTAGAACATAGCTTTGTAACGCTAAAACCTGCTCTATTGAGCTGCTCTAGTACTTTTGGGCCATCATCGTCATGTACAATAGCATATACAAGTTTCATATCCAAAACCTCCCAGCTTTTTATTATATTATACCACCAAAACGAGGCAAAATCAAAAAACTTTTTAGTATCGGGTGCATTTTCTGTATATGACCCATATTATGCAAAGAACATTTGCGCAGAGGCTTTAGAGCCTGTTAATCCGACCGAGGATAAGGCAAATCACTGTTTGAGCAAAATAATTTCCCGATTCTTTTTTTAGAATTATTTTGCGAGTTTGATTTGCCCCGAGGTGAATTTACAGGTTCTAAGACTCGTAGCAATCAGTTCTTGGAATAATATGGGTCATACAGAAAAAATGCACCCTTTAGTATCGCAATTTATTCTTTATTGCCTCAAATATCTCTCTATGTATTGAATCAAAGCTTTTCAACCCATTATCATTCACGCATCTTATAGTCTTCCAGCCGTATTTGTTGGCAACAAATAAAGCATTATTATATGAATCATAAATAAACTGCTCATCTTTTTCATGTATATCTTTTGTTTCCTGTCCTGTTATTTTATTTTTTCTGGATTTATTCAGCATGCTGCTGTACTCCACAGGCATATCAAGAAATATAACTTCATCTGGCATAGGAAGCCTGTATATATTAAACTCAAAATCCCAAAGCCACTCCAAAAATTTGTTTTTTTCATCAATATCTTTAATTTTGGCAGCCTGATGAATCATATTTGATGTAGTATATCTGTCACAAACAACTATTCCGCCGCTGTTATAAAAATTATGCCATTTCGTCTTATAGCTTGCGTATCTGTCAGCAGCATAAAAAGTGGAGGCTATATAAGGGCTTACATCGGATGGTTTTTCTCCAAATTCACCGTTAAGATACATTTTAACAAGAGAAGATGACGCACTTTCATAATCGGGGAAAGTAACTTTAATAACATTATTCCCTTCAGATTCAAGCATTTTGTATACCTTCTCACAAGCTGTCTCTTTCCCGGAACAATCAGTGCCATCAATTACAAACAATTTGCCTTTCAATATCAATACCCACCTTTATTGATTTTTTATAACAGTAATATATCCTTGTTTATCAACACCTTCAACAAATCCGCCTTTAGCTAATATCAAATTTAATATAAAGATATGCTCTTCATTTATTTTTTCTCCCGGCATAACGATAGGTATTCCAGGAGGATAAGGCGTTATTATGCCGCTGCTTATGCATCCTTGAGAATGTTCCAATTTGATTTTTGTCCATTCATGTTTTATTGTCTCTCTCAGCGGAATATCCTGGTATCCATTATTTTCACTCCAGAAACGTTTTATTGCGGTACTTAAAAGTTGGTTTCCATTACGTTTGCTTTGCACTTTTTGTTCATAAAATGATTGTATGCTTGAAAAATGCTCCAAATACTTCAAAGCGTTTGCCAAAACATCAAAATCTTTATTCCCATTGCATATGGTCGAAATACATACAATATTGAACAAATCCGCCATCTCAGGCTGCAAATTATATTGTGCCGCTAATATGTCCATGGCTTCATAACCTGTAAATCCGGTTTTTGAAACATTAAACACAAGCCTTGTATAGTCTCTGCGGAACTCACTTGATGGAAATTGCCAAAGTATATCAATTTTGCTTAATTCAGTAATTTGTTCCTTGAGCAGATAAATTCGTTCAAGCAGCCAGGACATGCGTTTTTTTCCTTCATTGTCTATAAAATCCCTGCAGCAATCTATCGAACTCATTAGGATGTATGAAGGGCTTGATGTTTGAAGCATTCTAAGATAAAACCTGAGTTTTTCCAAATCTACCCTGTGGCTTTTTACATGCAGCATAGCACATTGTGTTAAAGCAGGAAGAGTTTTGTGAATGCTCTGTACACACATATCCGCCCCACACTTAAGTGCAGGTTCAGGCAATTCATTGCTTAATAAAAAGTGAGCTCCATGAGCTTCATCTACCATCAAGATCATGCCTGCTTCATGAACGATGTCTGCTATATATTTTAATTCACAGCATATGCCATAATAATTTGGTCTTGTTAGAAAAACTGCTTTGGCATCCGGATGTTGTTGCAAGGCAGCTTTAACATCTTCAAGTTTAGGAGGAACAGGCACGCAGCAATTATCATCAAAACCTGCTGCAATATAGACAGGTACAGCTCCTGACAATATAATCGCATTAATGGCGGATTTATGACAGTCTCTTGCTATCAGTATCTTATCTCCTTGATTGCATGTTGTCAGAATCATTGCATGCACCCCTGAAGTAGAGCCATTAACAATAAAAAATGACTCATCTGCTCCAAACGTCATAGCGGCCAGTCTTTGCGCATCTGCGATAATCCCAGTGGGATTATGCAAGTTATCTGTACAATGTATCTCTGTCACATCAAGTTTAATGAGTTCTGTATCAAAACCTTGTCCAAAAACTTTTTGCTGCCTGTGACCAGGCATGTGAAAAATAACCGGAGAACTGTCTGAGTATTTCAATATACCTTCAAACAAAGGTCTTCTATCATTGAAGCAATATTTATAATTATACTCATTCACAGGAAAACGCTCCATACTATTGTCTCATCATTCTTATTTCCTTTATTTCAAGTTCAATTTCTTTTTCTATTCTTGCAATATCAGCTTTTATATCGTCTATGGTTTCGTCTATCTTGTATCTGGTTTTAGGATATGAATTAAACTTTGGCTGGCTGTTTTCTTTAGAATATGGTCTTGTATTCTTATACTGGTTCTGTACAGCTCCGTTGCCGGAGTGGCTGTTCATTCTGTTTTTCTCATAGTTAAACCCATTGTGATATCCATTGCTCTTTTTTACAAACTCTTTCTTATTTTCAATCATATTTATCTTCCCCTCAAAATTTTTATATATTATATATATCCCATAATGCCTCTGACAGACACTTCACCGGAAATTAAACTGCATTCTGTGCCGTCATCTTTTCTAACCACAAGACTTCCGTCTTCATTTATATCCAACGCATCGGCTTCAAATTCTTCATTCCCACTTATAAACTTCAGCCTTCTGCCGATAGTCACAGAATATCTTCTGTATAAATCTATTACGCTTTGCCTGTCATTATTTATTATTTTATCATATATTTCATCTAAACGATTAATGATTTTTGCAATAATATAATTTCTTCTGACATCATATCTTTCATCGATATTTTTATTCTTCAATGCAAGCATCACAGATGTCGCAGCATTTCTAAACTCATCCTCAAAATCATTCTCGTCATGAAACACATTCATGCCTATGCCTATTACAAGATAATCCACTCCCTCAAGCTCACAGCTCATCTCACATAGTATCCCGCATACTTTCCTGTCGTCAAGTATTATATCGTTAGGCCATTTTATTCCGGGATCGAGATTGTACAATTCTTTTAAAGCATCAGCAACTGCTATGGATGCAGCAAGTGTAAAAAATGGTGCTTTCATAGGAATTATGCAAGGTCTTAATACAATTGACATATAAATACCCAGACCATGTTTAGATGACCACATTCTGCCAAGCCGCCCTCTTCCCCTGGTCTGCATGTCGGCAATAACAGTCGTGCCTTCAGGACAACCTTCATTTGCAAGCTTCTTTGCATAATCATTAGTGGAATCGATTGATGAAAAATAAAATATATTGTTTCTTAAAATTTTAGTGTTTATAATACTGGATATTTCATCTTCACTTATGAAATCAGGCCCTGAAATATAAATATATCCTTTGTTTGTAACCGCTTGTATTTCAAAGCCTTTACTTTTCAAAGTTTTTATATGTTTCCATATGGCAGCTCTTGTAACCCCAAGCTCTTCACTAAGCTTTTCCCCTGACACAAACTGACCTCTGCTTTTATACAGCATATACAACAGTTTTGATTTTAATGAAACGTTCTTTTCATCCACTTTTTTTCACTTCCTTAATTAGTTTTTCCTGAAAGTCCGAGTTTCCGCTGAAAAGACGAAAACTAATTATTTTGTGGATCTTTTAAAGCAAAAACCCTGTTTTCTTCCCTGCTATAATAAACAAATGTTTGCAAATCATTATTTTCAAATTTATATAATAATCCTTTTTGAGCCATTAAGTCAAAAAAATAAAACAAGAGCTTGTCCAAAAAAGATTCATCTTTTTCTTTGGCTTCCTCGATATAAAGCGATGTAAACAACTCCTGCGAAGAATTGTATAAAAGCGGCGAGTCAAGCCCTTTTCTCATAATTTCTATGTCCTGAGGCAATACGGTGTGCCCTATGAGATATTCAGGATTTCTAAAAAATCCCAGTCTGTATCGTTGAGGCTTCAAAGCAGTATTTTCATATAGCTTAAGCATATTGGAATCTTTTATTCCCCAATCATACAGCAATTTTTCAGCAATAAGGCTTTCATCATCTTTTGCTTTTATTTTTAGGCAAACATAATCCTTGTGCTTAAATTTTTCAATATCATCCCTTGGATTTAGAAAAGCAGAAATGAATTTCCTGTCCCTGTTTTCTCCAAGATGCCTATCGGCCCAAATAGTAAGCCTTAGACCGCATTCAAGTATACTATCTGCATCGGCGGAAGATACATATAAATATACCTCCATATGCTCCCTCCATATCCATATTATTAGTTTTTCAGCGAAAACTAATGAAAACTAATGAAGAGATTTCTTCATTATATCGTATATCTCTTCCACAGAAGGCTGCCTTAAACTGTTATTAATGCTCCTCTGCTGTCTCACCGTCAGCGCATGCTTTATTAACTCTTCATCAGAAAAAGAAAAATCATATTTTTTAATACCGGCAAACAGCAAATCCAAATAATCCTTAAAATCAAAAATATCCCTGAAGCCAAGTTTGTCAAGCATTATACGTGTTTTTTCATGAGCTGCACTCATGATATATTTTACACATTCATACATAAAGGCTCCGTTTGCTCTTCCATGAGGGATATCCTTAAAATACGTAAGAATATAACCCATGGGATGTATAAGATTTGTACCTGTATGAGCAATTATCATACCTGCTGTCATTGATATATATAAAAGATTTTCTCTATCTTCATATGAAAGATTATTTAAAGCAAGATTATTTTTTAGCACATTAAATCTTTCAAAATAATCTTTTGCAAGCGCATCCGTGGCAGGAGTGCTCTTATTGCTTAAAAAGCCTTCAATCGCATGCGATAGTGCATCAATTGCAGTATTTACAGTTACCTCCCAGGGTTGCGAAAGTGTATAAGCAGCGTCTAAAAAAGCGATCCGAGGGAAAATATTTTCATTTGCAAAACTTCTTTTTAGTTGTATATCCTTCCTTGTTAAAATTGAATACGGGGTAACTTCGCTCCCAGTACCTGCTGTTGTTGGAATAGCAGCAATTGGAAGTGGTTTGTTTTCAAAATTGCCTTCAAATAATTGCAGAGGATCAATTTGATTAACAGCAAGAACAGCTACGGCTTTACTTGCATCAAGAGGAGAACCCCCTCCAATGCCTATAACCATGTCGCAGCATTCTTTACGAGCCAATATGCCACCCTCCAGAACATTTTCAGTGGTAGGGTTGTTTTCAACTTTATCAAAAATAACATAGTCTATTGATTGTTCCTCCAGGGCATGCACAACATCTTCAAGTGCTCCGCTTTTCTTGCCTGAAGAAGCGCCTGTCACAATTATAGCCTTTCTGCCAAGTTCTGAAAATAATTGTGCATTATTTATTACACAATGTCTTCCAAAGAATACCTTGGTACTCATGTGAAATTTAAAATCCATTGCCGCTTATCCTTCCTCATTTGTTTTTTCTAATAATACCAGCGACTATATTATACCTTTTTTATATAATATCTACAAGTCAGCTTGTCCAAATGGGTGCATTTTCTGTATATGACCCATATTATGGAAAGAACATTTGCGCAGAGGCTGTAGAGCCTGTTAATCTGACCGAGGATAAGGCAAATCAATGTTTGAGCAAAATAATTTGCCTAATCTTTTTTAGAATTATTTTGCGAGTTTGATTTGCCCCGAGGTGAATTTACAGGTTCTAAGGCTCGCAGCAATCAGTTCTTGGGATAATATGGGCCATACAAAAAAATGCACCCTGCCCAAATAAACATGAAGATTTTTGTCCAAGTTGCCTGAATTTGAAGCTATGCCACGTAAACATATTGAAATAAATTCTTCTATAAAGTACAATTTATATATGTGATTAAAATTGCTATGCCAGCTTGTATATTTTAATATTTTTTGGATAATGCAAGCCCTTGATTAAGTTTAATTTATAACCATAATGTTTCCACAAAAGGATGTGCTTAAACAAAACCATGGTTAACATATTCAAGCTAAATACCGATGAGTTAAAAGCACTTGTGCAGTATAAAGAAGTTCTTGAAGAAAATAAGCCTTTTCCAAAGAATTTTTGGAAACATGAAAAATACCAGCAAAAAGGTATAAAAATAAAATGCCGCATACTTGCAAGATATTGTCTTGAAAATATTGAAGGTATCGAAGTACAAAACCTTCCAAAATATAATATTACTCAGATTAAATCTCTGCTTGTAAAAAACAAGCTTTTCGGAATGCTGCAAACAGTTTTTAACCATGACGTGCTCCTCCTTTTAAAAAACGCATATCCTAACGAATTTCAAAACAAAGTGCTTGCCGAATGGATGTGGAGCAAACATGGCATTTGGCATGATGATAATGCCATAATTGAAGCCGTTCAAACCATGGTAAGAAAAGAAGGCATTAGAAGGATAAACGATATTCCCAGCCTTGATTGGAAAAAACGCCTCATCAAACATGGTATCTATAACGTGCTGTCATACTTTAACTGGTCAATTTATGCTTTGTTTAACTTTGTGTATCCAGGAAAATTTCACCCTGCAGACTTTAAATATAAATTAAAATGGAAAGCATCAGAATCTCTTGAAAATGCTTTTTATTTCATGCACAAAATCTTTAAACAAAAACGTTATACCCTTGAAGACATAATGCTTCTGTCCACATCGGATTTTAGAAAACTTGGCCTTGCCGGCATGCTTATTTCTTTGTTCGGTTCTTCAACTTTAAGGGCAAAAGAATATTACTTGTATAAAACGCTTGACAATGAAGATAATCAAAAAGAACTAATGCAAGAAATCAGCATGCTGCTTGATAAAAAGCAGAATGAAGCCATCATCAAACGCTTGAAATCTGTGGCTAAAGGCAAATACATCTACAACTTGCATAAAAACTGCACTATATACGGCTATCTCAAAAGACACGCAAAAAAAAGGAATTTAACTGTTTCTGAGCTTATAGAAAGCTTTGGTTTTATATATAAAAGCGCAAAAAATGAAATAAAAGAGATTGATCCTGAAACAGTATGGGATATGCGGAAAAAAGGCATGACATATGTAGAAATTGCCAATGAGCTCGGCAGCAACCCTACAACAATTTCCAAGCTTTGCATCAGGCATTTTGGCGGTGACCCTCTTATACCAAGGCCTTTAGAGGATTATATAACTGTGCAGGAGTTAATGAACAAATATAAAGTCGATCATAAGACAATTATGAAAATTGTTAATGAAAATGGATTTGAGAATCATACTACCATAAGATTCAGGTATCTTAATAAAAAGCAAATAATACCTGCTTTGGAGGAGTATGTTGCAACGAACAGGCATCACAAGCTTATGGTAGAAAGATATAAAAACAATGCATGACACTGATTAGACTACTGAAGCATTGCGTTCATCATGCAATGAGCAGTGTTCGTATTTTTTTATTGCTTCTACCGCTTTTTCAAAATTTTCGTAAAAAACTGCAACAGTGGGATGAAGAATATTTATTGATTTTTCGCCGCATAGCTCAATTGCATATTCGATAGCTTTTTTTTCGTCAAGTACCACAGATATCTTGTTTTTATCGTATCCTTCCTGTACTAATGCATTATATATTATATTTGCAACTTCTCCTTCTTTACGTCCTCTCAAATCTTCATCTTCCTTAATTATTATGTTATTAAACATTAAACAGCATCTCTTTGCTACACTAATTATTGCATCGTCTTTTCTGTCTCCCGGCATTCCTATTACTCCAATGCAATACTTTGGCCTGATTTTATTCAACAGCTCGCTGACGGCTTCATAGCCTGCAGGATTATGCCCATAATCCAATAACACATCACAATTTGCAAGCTTGAAGAAATTAAATCTTCCTGGGTTATAATGAAAGTCGCAGCAGAATGTTTTGAGTGCTTTCCTGATATAATGCGAGGGTGTGTTTAAACAAACTAACGCACAAACAGCCGCGAGTGCATTTTCTATATTGCAGCGCAGCATGCCTTTCATCGAAATCGCAATGTCTTTAACCCTCAATATTTTTTTCTCCTCTCCATGCTTCCGATATACAACGATTCCATCTCTTACAAAAACAGCTTCTCCTCCACGTGCAATATGGCGTGCTATCATTTCATTATCACTTCTTTGTGAGAATAGTATTTTATTGCCGCAAGCTCTGCGAAACAAATATTCAGCAAATGCATCATCTGCATTTATAACACTATATCCATCTTTTTTCACAGCCTCCAACACGAGTGCTTTTACAAATGCCATATCCTCTATGGTATCTATCCCGTCAAGCCCAATATGATCATTTGTAACATTTGTAACGATACCTATGTCTGCAAGATCATAGCCTAATCCTTTCCTTACAAGTCCTCCGCGTGCAGTCTCAAGAACAGCTATCTCTGTCCTGTCATCCCCCAATACTAGCCTGGCGCTTGCGGGACCTGTACAGTCTCCTTTCATTATGCATTCATCGCCTATATATATTCCACTGGTACTTGTCATTCCGCAAGTATATCCGCAAAGTGCAAGCGCATATTTTATCAATCTTACTGTTGTTGTCTTTCCATTGGTTCCGGTTACAGAAACAACAGGTATTAAAGAATGCCGCGGACTTTCATACAACATGTCGACTATATGCTTTGCTGCATTTACACTCTTGCCCCTGCTTGGATATAAATGCATCCTTAAGCCCGGGCATGCATTTACTTCAATAACCGCACCATTTTGCTGCTTTATTGGTTTAGAAATATCCTTGGTTCTGATATCAATACCTGCTATGTCCAATCGCAATACTCTTGCAATCATTTCACAAAGTCTGGCATTCTCGGGATTTATTTTTTCAGTGCAATCCACAGCTTCTCCCCCCGTACTGAGATTGGCATTGTCCC
>Ga0308398_1001812_pt1 | contig 10945 bp, 9 predicted proteins | sample Hotspr20SampleT9_FD_202360 | JGI IMG/M metagenome (GOLD analysis project Ga0308398, IMG submission 202360) | Hot spring phototrophic mat microbial communities from Mushroom Spring, Yellowstone National Park, Wyoming, United States - 20051001_T9 ...
AGCGTGATCGTCGCAGTCGGGAATATGGATGGACGCAGGTGCGAGGGTCGGGATTGAGGAATTTTCGGCTCGCTGAAGAGCACTGAAACTCGTCGCCGACCGTATCGAAGATTTTCTTCAACAGTAACATTGAGGAATTTTCGGCTCGCTGAAGAGCACTGAAACCAACGAACTGCGGCAGATCGAGACGTGCGCGGGCTTATTGAGGAATTTTCGGCTCGCTGAAGAGCACTGAAACGGCGCGCAGATGCACGAACCGCGCGTTGCGGGTCTGATTGAGGAATTTTCGGCTCGCTGAAGAGCACTGAAACTCCTTACCGAGCCGGGCGAGTGCGACCGGATCATCAGCATTGAGGAATTTTCGGCTCGCTGAAGAGCACTGAAACGTGACGTTGATGGTCGTCGGGTTCGCGTTCTGGACCGCATTGAGGAATTTTCGGCTCGCTGAAGAGCACTGAAACTAGCCGTACCCCCTACGCGCCGGGGCGCCGCAGGCATCATTGAGGAATTTTCGGCTCGCTGAAGAGCACTGAAACTGGGCCGTTTGGTGGTTAGTGGTTAGTGGTTGCAGGATTGAGGAATTTTCGGCTCGCTGAAGAGCACTGAAACCGTAGCGCAGCGCCTCGATCAGACGCCGCGCATCCATTGAGGAATTTTCGGCTCGCTGAAGAGCACTGAAACCGCACTGCTCGCGTTCTGGCAGCGGAACGGGTGCGGCATTGAGGAATTTTCGGCTCGCTGAAGAGCACTGAAACAGCGTATGTCTACGTTTTCCCTTCCCCGGTGTTTGATTGAGGAATTTTCGGCTCGCTGAAGAGCACTGAAACTCTGTTCTTCAGTAGTGTCACAACACAGCATCTTCTTTTATTGAGGAATTTTCGGCTCGCTGAAGAGCACTGAAACCGTCTGGCGGATGCACTCCAGTCCATCCCCTGGTTCGATTGAGGAATTTTCGGCTCGCTGAAGAGCACTGAAACGTGGTTTACGCTGCCGAAACCTACTGCGTCGAACAACGAATTGAGGAATTTTCGGCTCGCTGAAGAGCACTGAAACAGTGCGGACGGGGCGCTGAGCAACAGAACCGATAGATTGAGGAATTTTCGGCTCGCTGAAGAGCACTGAAACCTCGGCTCGGATTTCGAGTATCTCGTGTTCCTTGTGATTGAGGAATTTTCGGCTCGCTGAAGAGCACTGAAACTCGGCAATAACGATCTCGCGCTCGAGGCGCGGCTTTAATTGAGGAATTTTCGGCTCGCTGAAGAGCACTGAAACCTTAAGCGCGTCGCGCAGCATCTCGCAGCGCTGCGCGCAATTGAGGAATTTTCGGCTCGCTGAAGAGCACTGAAACGGAGTCAGGTAGGGGAGACCGGGGGAGACAAAAACCAAAAATTGAGGAATTTTCGGCTCGCTGAAGAGCACTGAAACCGGAACCGGCGTAAAACCCGGATTGTCGAGCATATATTGAGGAATTTTCGGCTCGCTGAAGAGCACTGAAACCTGAACTCGACCGCGTAATCCTTCGTTTCGCGGTCGAAATTGAGGAATTTTCGGCTCGCTGAAGAGCACTGAAACGCTGCTGCTTCGCCGCACGCTCAGACGCGAGTTCTTAATTGAGGAATTTTCGGCTCGCTGAAGAGCACTGAAACAGCAGCGAACTTGCTCACTTTCTGAACGTCGCCATCGAATTGAGGAATTTTCGGCTCGCTGAAGAGCACTGAAACTTCGCTCGACGAAGAAGACGACGATACCTTCGTCCCAATTGAGGAATTTTCGGCTCGCTGAAGAGCACTGAAACATCCAAGTTTCCGCTGATAGCGTCTCCAACACCCGATTGAGGAATTTTCGGCTCGCTGAAGAGCACTGAAACGACGCGATGCGCATCAATCAGCGCTACCTCGACATCATTGAGGAATTTTCGGCTCGCTGAAGAGCACTGAAACTTGTTGAGCGCGCGGGGTTCAGCGTTGCGTTCAGTGAATTGAGGAATTTTCGGCTCGCTGAAGAGCACTGAAACCGCGCTGGACGCGGGCGAGGGCGTTAGGGAACAGCGGTAAATTGAGGAATTTTCGGCTCGCTGAAGAGCACTGAAACCCCGCAGTTTGTCGAAGATGACGCGGATCGCGAACATTGAGGAATTTTCGGCTCGCTGAAGAGCACTGAAACACTCTTGCTCCGGGATTTCCTCAATCTTCCACCACATATTGAGGAATTTTCGGCTCGCTGAAGAGCACTGAAACGCAACGGAATGGGATCGCGTCTACCTCGATCTCTACATTGAGGAATTTTCGGCTCGCTGAAGAGCACTGAAACGGTCAAGCGGATGCTCGCAACGTTGACCGACGAGGGGCATTGAGGAATTTTCGGCTCGCTGAAGAGCACTGAAACCGGGACGGAACGAGGGGGCGGATTTGGCGTCAGCAAGATTGAGGAATTTTCGGCTCGCTGAAGAGCACTGAAACGTAACGCTTCGTCCCCGTCCGTCGGGGACGGATCGAATTGAGGAATTTTCGGCTCGCTGAAGAGCACTGAAACGCGCTTGCGGCATTCCGTAGACGTAGCGCGCATACGATTGAGGAATTTTCGGCTCGCTGAAGAGCACTGAAACATCAGCGGTACGCGCTCGAATAGCGGAATGAAAACGATTGAGGAATTTTCGGCTCGCTGAAGAGCACTGAAACTCCTCAATCCGCAACCGCAGCGCGGCAAGCAGCGCGTATTGAGGAATTTTCGGCTCGCTGAAGAGCACTGAAACCGATGCGGCGTAACATCGAGACGATTGCGCGTCTGTATTGAGGAATTTTCGGCTCGCTGAAGAGCACTGAAACTTGTCCTCAACCGCCGTCACAACACCGCATCTTCTATTGAGGAATTTTCGGCTCGCTGAAGAGCACTGAAACTCTACACCGATCTGCACCGCGCGGCGAAGCGGCTGCATTGAGGAATTTTCGGCTCGCTGAAGAGCACTGAAACCGTCGTTGCGCGCGTTGATCAGCGCGTCGAAGTCTATTGAGGAATTTTCGGCTCGCTGAAGAGCACTGAAACGCACACCCGCCGCCGCCGCTTCGGTTGCAGCAGTGATGATTGAGGAATTTTCGGCTCGCTGAAGAGCACTGAAACAGCGCGCTTGGTGCGCTCAGCAGCAGCACTGATAGCATTGAGGAATTTTCGGCTCGCTGAAGAGCACTGAAACCCGCGCTCCAGTCACCGTAGCGGTGCTCGGCAACGAATTGAGGAATTTTCGGCTCGCTGAAGAGCACTGAAACGCACGCGCCCCAGCGCGCCGAGTTCGATGCTGTGCTATTGAGGAATTTTCGGCTCGCTGAAGAGCACTGAAACCCAGCAGCGCATCAACGTTGACCGCAACGCCGATCTCAATTGAGGAATTTTCGGCTCGCTGAAGAGCACTGAAACTCGTTGACAACGATCATAAACAACGCGCGCAACACCATTGAGGAATTTTCGGCTCGCTGAAGAGCACTGAAACCCTTTGAGATAGTGTTGATTTACTGTGACTATACTATAATTGAGGAATTTTCGGCTCGCTGAAGAGCACTGAAACGCAGCAGCATCGGCAGCACAGTGCTGATGCTGCTGAGCAATTGAGGAATTTTCGGCTCGCTGAAGAGCACTGAAACTCGCCCGCGTCCAACGCTGGAAGGACGTACACCTCATTGAGGAATTTTCGGCTCGCTGAAGAGCACTGAAACGAGTCTCGCATTCGGTGAAACTCGTCTACGCTGATCCCCATTGAGGAATTTTCGGCTCGCTGAAGAGCACTGAAACGCGCGCGCAGCGTTCGTCGCACTTGTTCCCAGACCGATTGAGGAATTTTCGGCTCGCTGAAGAGCACTGAAACCTACGACCGCGAGACGCGCGACTACGCGGTTGAGTAATTGAGGAATTTTCGGCTCGCTGAAGAGCACTGAAACCTGAAGAGAGAGAGAGAGAGGAGTAGGAGGGCATCACATTGAGGAATTTTCGGCTCGCTGAAGAGCACTGAAACTCTTCCAGAAACTCTGCGTCGAGTTCTTGACGCGCGATTGAGGAATTTTCGGCTCGCTGAAGAGCACTGAAACGGGCGTGTGGAAACAGAGGTTCGAGTGATGAGCGGCGATTGAGGAATTTTCGGCTCGCTGAAGAGCACTGAAACGAAAACCCGTCGGGGTTTACGTCCTCAAACCAACCATTGAGGAATTTTCGGCTCGCTGAAGAGCACTGAAACGCGCTTTCTGATGCCGTATCCGCCCGTCCCCGCCGATTGAGGAATTTTCGGCTCGCTGAAGAGCACTGAAACCGCGGTCGCCGCGGAATAAGCAGACCGCAATCTTACCATTGAGGAATTTTCGGCTCGCTGAAGAGCACTGAAACCGACGCGCGGGACGGGCGTCTGCGCATCAGTCGTCACAACATTGAGGAATTTTCGGCTCGCTGAAGAGCACTGAAACCGTCCACCACAATCAGATCGTAGCCGCGCGAACGCCATTGAGGAATTTTCGGCTCGCTGAAGAGCACTGAAACCGATTGCCTCAGCCTCGAACTCGTTCAGCGGGATGATTGAGGAATTTTCGGCTCGCTGAAGAGCACTGAAACATCTGACGTTCGGTAGAACACTGTTTGTACACCTCTATTGAGGAATTTTCGGCTCGCTGAAGAGCACTGAAACTCGCCGTATCCGCAACGCCGCGTCCCATCCCAACATCGATTGAGGAATTTTCGGCTCGCTGAAGAGCACTGAAACCGTACCGGGTGGAGCGCCAACTCGAAGCGCGCGGCTATTGAGGAATTTTCGGCTCGCTGAAGAGCACTGAAACGGCTTTCGTCAGCGAGTCGCCCGCCACTGCTTGGAAATTGAGGAATTTTCGGCTCGCTGAAGAGCACTGAAACGTACCGATCGGCGCGAAGCCAGGCGGAACTGATCCGAATTGAGGAATTTTCGGCTCGCTGAAGAGCACTGAAACGCGCCGAGCAGCAGCCCGAACCGGCGCTTTGCTTCCATTGAGGAATTTTCGGCTCGCTGAAGAGCACTGAAACCTTGGGTTGTGGTATAGTAGAAACACAGTAAATCAAATTGAGGAATTTTCGGCTCGCTGAAGAGCACTGAAACGCGGTGCGCCGTCGATCCGCACCCCGAACAACCACAATTGAGGAATTTTCGGCTCGCTGAAGAGCACTGAAACCGCATCCTCAAGCGACGCAACACGCCGCCGGCGGGCATTGAGGAATTTTCGGCTCGCTGAAGAGCACTGAAACGCATACTGCTGGTCAGCAGCAGCATCAGCAGCACCAATTGAGGAATTTTCGGCTCGCTGAAGAGCACTGAAACGCAATTCGTCGAAGACAAAGCGGATCAAGAATTGCTATTGAGGAATTTTCGGCTCGCTGAAGAGCACTGAAACGCGATCTTGAGGTGCGGGTGGATGCGACCGGTGAGCATTGAGGAATTTTCGGCTCGCTGAAGAGCACTGAAACCGCTTCGTCTGTCAGCAGTTCGTCTACGGTCATTTGTACTATTGAGGAATTTTCGGCTCGCTGAAGAGCACTGAAACACGTAAGGATGATGACGGTTGCAGCGGCGAGCGCGCCGATTGAGGAATTTTCGGCTCGCTGAAGAGCACTGAAACGTTTGGAGTAGCCGGGCGACGTGGCGCATCACCCACGATTGAGGAATTTTCGGCTCGCTGAAGAGCACTGAAACTCCAGCGCCAGCGACTGCAACCGCAGCGCTTTGTAGAATTGAGGAATTTTCGGCTCGCTGAAGAGCACTGAAACCTAGTGTACAGCAGTAGCAGCAGATGTCACAACAGCAGATTGAGGAATTTTCGGCTCGCTGAAGAGCACTGAAACCGTCGCGCACCGACGCCCAGCGCCCGCGGTGCACGATTGAGGAATTTTCGGCTCGCTGAAGAGCACTGAAACCGACGATCTGCCCGACCCGCTCCCCCCGCCGGTGGATTGAGGAATTTTCGGCTCGCTGAAGAGCACTGAAACCGGCGCGGCGCATCAACGATCTGGAGGACGCGCTTGATTGAGGAATTTTCGGCTCGCTGAAGAGCACTGAAACCGTCAACGACGGATTGCGGCAGAATGGTGGTGCGGTACATTGAGGAATTTTCGGCTCGCTGAAGAGCACTGAAACCGTCCGCAAGCTCGTTCCAGCGGGCGGCGTCGATGATTGAGGAATTTTCGGCTCGCTGAAGAGCACTGAAACCGACCGACGCGAAGCGCTGCGCCTGTCCATATGCGCCATTGAGGAATTTTCGGCTCGCTGAAGAGCACTGAAACCGTTACTGCTGAAGAAAATCTTCGACAGTATCGGCGATTGAGGAATTTTCGGCTCGCTGAAGAGCACTGAAACCATCCGTTGCCGGACGGGGCTTGACGGGTTCGGCGGATTGAGGAATTTTCGGCTCGCTGAAGAGCACTGAAACTCAGCCCGCGCAGAATGCCTTCGGCGAGCGGTACGCCGATTGAGGAATTTTCGGCTCGCTGAAGAGCACTGAAACCTGCTAACCACATATTGTACTCAAGCCCGTCGCCCGATTGAGGAATTTTCGGCTCGCTGAAGAGCACTGAAACATGTAAGCGTTGTACTTATCATCCAAACCCGGATTATTGAGGAATTTTCGGCTCGCTGAAGAGCACTGAAACCGCTGACCGGGAGGGTGCACCCGCACCTCAAAATCGCATTGAGGAATTTTCGGCTCGCTGAAGAGCACTGAAACCGCCGGTGTTCGAGTTTCTCGGAACTGCTGTCACAATTGAGGAATTTTCGGCTCGCTGAAGAGCACTGAAACAAGTTCGAGCAAAAGATTTTCCGCCCGCACTCGGCGGACGATTGAGGAATTTTCGGCTCGCTGAAGAGCACTGAAACAGTCGTACGGCGCTCGTGATGACGATGCTGCCCGAAATTGAGGAATTTTCGGCTCGCTGAAGAGCACTGAAACGCAAGAGCGAGCGAAGCACGTGGGGGACTTGGCGTAATTGAGGAATTTTCGGCTCGCTGAAGAGCACTGAAACTCGTTGTCCCGCCGTCGTTGCTGGTTGCGTAGGCACGATTGAGGAATTTTCGGCTCGCTGAAGAGCACTGAAACGTCCAGACTTGGTAGGTCTTCATTTTGCTCCTCCTTATTGAGGAATTTTCGGCTCGCTGAAGAGCACTGAAACTTTGCGTTGACGGCGCAAGTGCGGCGCTCAACGAGTTATTGAGGAATTTTCGGCTCGCTGAAGAGCACTGAAACGCTGTGTCCCGCTGCCAGCAGCCGGAAGATTTCAATGAATTGAGGAATTTTCGGCTCGCTGAAGAGCACTGAAACCGATGAGGATCGACGCGGTACGGTGTACGAGTTCGAATTGAGGAATTTTCGGCTCGCTGAAGAGCACTGAAACGCGGTTCTGGTGTTCGCGTCGGGGACTAGTTGTGTTTGATTGAGGAATTTTCGGCTCGCTGAAGAGCACTGAAACTTAATTAAAAGAAGGAACTGTGTTGTGACACTGCTACATTGAGGAATTTTCGGCTCGCTGAAGAGCACTGAAACCTGTGCGTCCTCGATTGATTTCGGACGAAATAGTTCATTGAGGAATTTTCGGCTCGCTGAAGAGCACTGAAACCGATTGGGCGCGCGCGGCGCGGCTGAAGATTGAGGATTGAGGAATTTTCGGCTCGCTGAAGAGCACTGAAACCGCCAGCAACTCGATAATGTCGGTGACCGCACTATAATTGAGGAATTTTCGGCTCGCTGAAGAGCACTGAAACATCTGGTTCGGGTAAATGAGACCCTACCAGCAGTTCATATTGAGGAATTTTCGGCTCGCTGAAGAGCACTGAAACTCACCTTTGTGGGGTACAACATTCCACGCATCGATTTATTGAGGAATTTTCGGCTCGCTGAAGAGCACTGAAACGCTATTGTTCAGCCGTTGATCCGTAACCGCCGTCACAAATTGAGGAATTTTCGGCTCGCTGAAGAGCACTGAAACGCTTCGTAAAATGCAGTCATTTTATCCGGCGTGCGAATTGAGGAATTTTCGGCTCGCTGAAGAGCACTGAAACAAACGTAGTACTCCCCGCCGCCGGCGTCATCAACAGCGATTGAGGAATTTTCGGCTCGCTGAAGAGCACTGAAACGAGCGCTGCGCGACTCAATTTGACCCCGTACTACGAATTGAGGAATTTTCGGCTCGCTGAAGAGCACTGAAACTCCGAACAACCGTAGTCCGCGCCGAAGTTGCCCGACATTGAGGAATTTTCGGCTCGCTGAAGAGCACTGAAACTCTTCTGCAGCGGGTGCGCCGGTCGCTACCCCGACGATTGAGGAATTTTCGGCTCGCTGAAGAGCACTGAAACTTCTCGATAAAGATCGAACCAAGGAGGGGAACTTGGATTGAGGAATTTTCGGCTCGCTGAAGAGCACTGAAACCGACTTCCTCGCGCAGTCGCGCGGCGATTTCTGCAATTGAGGAATTTTCGGCTCGCTGAAGAGCACTGAAACCCCAAAATCGGAGGTTTCGGCGTCTTGTTCCGTCCCATTGAGGAATTTTCGGCTCGCTGAAGAGCACTGAAACGGCGCGCTGCAACGTCGACCTTCAGCGCCTACCTCGCCAGCATTGAGGAATTTTCGGCTCGCTGAAGAGCACTGAAACGCGCCGAGGCGCTGCTCTACAAAGCGCTGCGGCTGCATTGAGGAATTTTCGGCTCGCTGAAGAGCACTGAAACGTTGCGGTCTGCGCTGAAGCGTCGCGTCGTCTCTATCATTGAGGAATTTTCGGCTCGCTGAAGAGCACTGAAACATCGGGTCTTCAACGAGAATAACCCCGCCCGCCGTTTTATTGAGGAATTTTCGGCTCGCTGAAGAGCACTGAAACGCGAAATACTTGACGTACTCCCGCGTGTTGGGCGCTTCAATTGAGGAATTTTCGGCTCGCTGAAGAGCACTGAAACAGGACGGGCGCGTGGCGGTGCACCAGTTGCGGTTGATTGAGGAATTTTCGGCTCGCTGAAGAGCACTGAAACGCGAGCGTGTCGCCGTAGACCAGCGACTGCCCGTTGAATTGAGGAATTTTCGGCTCGCTGAAGAGCACTGAAACTTCTGAATAGAACTGTCACGCTGACAGTATACCGCGATTGAGGAATTTTCGGCTCGCTGAAGAGCACTGAAACCCGACGCTCCTCGTTAATGCGCCGCTCCAGTTCCGCCGATTGAGGAATTTTCGGCTCGCTGAAGAGCACTGAAACTCGCCGTCACCGCCGCGACCGAAGCGGCGACGGCGATTGAGGAATTTTCGGCTCGCTGAAGAGCACTGAAACGCGTTGTCGGTGCGGCGTCAGACTGGAGCGAGTAGATGCATTGAGGAATTTTCGGCTCGCTGAAGAGCACTGAAACCGCCCGCGATTGCCGAACGGAACGCCGCTTCGAGACGCATTGAGGAATTTTCGGCTCGCTGAAGAGCACTGAAACTCCGGCGTTGCGAACTGCACCAGAAAGACGCGCGAGGTGATTGAGGAATTTTCGGCTCGCTGAAGAGCACTGAAACCCGAGCCAATCCACAACCCAGCGGAGCGCGGGGACAGATTGAGGAATTTTCGGCTCGCTGAAGAGCACTGAAACGATTTCCACATCGACAACGGCGAAACTGCGGAAGAATTGAGGAATTTTCGGCTCGCTGAAGAGCACTGAAACATCCGACGCCCACAAATCCCAGACGCTGCCGCGCTCCATTGAGGAATTTTCGGCTCGCTGAAGAGCACTGAAACGATATGAAGCGCGTCGCTGCCGAAATCCAGCCAGCGGATTGAGGAATTTTCGGCTCGCTGAAGAGCACTGAAACTTGCACTTCCCGCAATACCCGTACCGCCGCGCAGCATTGAGGAATTTTCGGCTCGCTGAAGAGCACTGAAACGCGCGATGAGCAGCCGCTCCGTCTCGTCAACTACGATTGAGGAATTTTCGGCTCGCTGAAGAGCACTGAAACCCGTCGCCAGTACATCCGCCGCAATCGGCTGGATGAACATTGAGGAATTTTCGGCTCGCTGAAGAGCACTGAAACTCCAATATCACCCAGCGTACCGCCGGTTCGTTGAGCAAAATTGAGGAATTTTCGGCTCGCTGAAGAGCACTGAAACCCGTGAGCAGTGTCACCATATCCGCCTCCATCACGATTGAGGAATTTTCGGCTCGCTGAAGAGCACTGAAACGGGCGCGACATTCCCGCGTCGCTCCCGTCGAACTGGAATTGAGGAATTTTCGGCTCGCTGAAGAGCACTGAAACTCACTTTAATTGTACAGCAAAAGCCCCGCGTTTTCGATTGAGGAATTTTCGGCTCGCTGAAGAGCACTGAAACCGCGGTCGTTGATGTACTTCCTCAATTCGTACCGTCCTATTGAGGAATTTTCGGCTCGCTGAAGAGCACTGAAACGCACTGCGGTGCGGCGCTGGCGAAGCAGCAGCAGTATTGAGGAATTTTCGGCTCGCTGAAGAGCACTGAAACGTCGTCATCATCCGCAACAGCGACCGCTACTACGAATTGAGGAATTTTCGGCTCGCTGAAGAGCACTGAAACACGCCCCCGCGCCGGACGACGCAAAGACAGAAGAGCATTGAGGAATTTTCGGCTCGCTGAAGAGCACTGAAACTTTTCCCAACCGCTGGACAAAGTGACTTACGGCGCTCTATTGAGGAATTTTCGGCTCGCTGAAGAGCACTGAAACGGTTGAGCGCCTTGATGTCGTAGCGCTCACTCTGCGACAATTGAGGAATTTTCGGCTCGCTGAAGAGCACTGAAACCCAGCAACTGGGGCGCATTCGCAACCCGCTTGACCGATTGAGGAATTTTCGGCTCGCTGAAGAGCACTGAAACTTTGGGGCGCTATCAGCATATAGTGAAACGCTCTTAATTGAGGAATTTTCGGCTCGCTGAAGAGCACTGAAACGGGCGGATGAAACTGCG
>Ga0308398_1001817_pt1 | contig 10927 bp, 9 predicted proteins | sample Hotspr20SampleT9_FD_202360 | JGI IMG/M metagenome (GOLD analysis project Ga0308398, IMG submission 202360) | Hot spring phototrophic mat microbial communities from Mushroom Spring, Yellowstone National Park, Wyoming, United States - 20051001_T9 ...
AAGCGAGGTTTCGAAGTGTCTTCAGCCAAGAAGAAACGTTCTTTCGTCGCGAGGTTGTACAAGATCAACTGTCTGACGGCCTTGTTCTTTTCAGGATCGATTCTCTTGATGGAGTACGCCAACCAAGTTCCGTCGGGACTGATCTTCACCTCAGTTGGGACAACCAGCTTCGCGAAACTCGACACGCCCCACACGTTGCTTCCCTCCTACTGCGAGAGTTTGAACTTGTTCATCCTCAGTGTTCTTTGTCCATCGAATTCTCTTTTGATCCGTTCAACCTTGCGTTTCAATCTCTCAAGGTCAACGTTGGATTCGTATCCAACAGGCTCGTTCTTCATCAGAATTCGTGCAATTTTGGTCACGAGCAACCCGACGTTGTACGCATCCATCATCGCTTGAACGTCTTCGGTTGGATCCTGCGAATGCGTGTAGGCCATGGACCAAGGAACGATGTGAACACCCATGCTGTTGAACGCGACGACCATGTAAGATATCGCCATCATCACACCGCTGTCCGAACCAGCCGCTATGAACCCAGCCACCTTCCCTTCGAGCAAACTTTTGCCCACATGATCGATCATGTTCTCCAAGCTCGTGAGCCTGTCGATGAAGTTCTTCAGAACTCCGTTGGGTGCGTACCAATACACCGGCGTCGCAACTACGAAACCATGAGCTTGGAAGCGATGGCGTTGAAGTCGTCATCTTCGATCAAGCAAGGATACTTGCAGAATTTTTCAACGTCTGAAGCGCATCCCGAGCAAGGTTTGATGGTGTGATCCGAAAGATGTACGATCTCGAACTTTCCCTGCGCGTCACGTACACCTTCTGCGGCGACGTGAAGAAGCTGAGATGAGCAGCCATACTTTCTCTCGGAGGCGTTCAAAAGAACGATCGAAGGTTTCACGACGAATTCCTCCTCGAGTCTTTCTTGACAAAATCTTAGCCTAAGAGGGGGCAAACATGTTGAAGGAAAGATTACAAAAAGGGGCCGCTGCGGGCCCCTCACAGTGACTTCAGATCGATTTTGTGATCTTCAAATGTTCGTGCACAGGTTCTGTGAGTACTCTTTCAATCCGTTCGAGCGCCCAGTCTATCTCTTCTTTCTCAATCACGAGAGGTGGTGCGAATCTGATGACCTGTTCATGCGTCTCTTTGCAGAGTATTCCCATCTGTGCGAGTTTCTCACAGAAGGGACGAGCAGTGCCGAACTCTCTCTTTATCTCAACACCTATCAGTAAGCCCTTCCCTCTGATCTCCTTGACGTAATCGCTCTTGATTTCCCTGAGCTGGTTCATGAAGTATTCTCCGAGTGTTCTCGCCCTCTCGTTGAGTTTCTCCTCAATGAGCACGTCTATCGCTGCTATGCCGACCGCCGCGGCGAGCGGGTTTCCTCCGAACGTGGAACCGTGATCTCCTGGCTTGAGTACGTCCATCACGTCATTGCTCGTGAGCACCGCAGAAACCGGATAGATTCCTCCACCGAGCGCTTTTCCGAGAATGAGAACGTCAGGTTTGGCGTCCTCCCACTGCCAGGCGAACATCCTTCCAGTTCTGCCCAAACCTGTTTGGATCTCATCGAACATGAGCAGAACGCGATGCTTCGTCGCGATCCTTCTCAGTTCTGCCAGATACCCTTGCGGTGGTACCCTGACTCCACCTTCACCTTGGATAGGTTCGACGAGTATGCCGAGTGTACGATCGTCGATGAGGTTTTCAAGGGCGCGTGCGTCACCAAACGGGGCAATCTTGAAACCAGGTGTGTAGGGACCAAACCCATCTCTGTACTGATGTTCCGTCGAGAAAGAGACTATCGTGATCGTTCGACCATGGAAATTACCATCGAGAGCGATGATGTTTCCTTCGTTCATGGGGATACTGCGCTTGTAGTACGCCCACTTTCTGGCTATCTTAAGCGCACTTTCCACCGCTTCGGCACCCGTGTTCATGGGCAAGACTTTGTCGTACCCTGCGAACTTTGCAAGTTTTTCCTCGAAAAGACCGAGCACGCTGTTGTGGAAGGCACGGGATGTGAGCGTGACCTTTTGAAGCTGCCGTTCGAGCGCCTCGATGATCTTCGGGTGTCTGTGTCCATGGTTCAGTGCCGAGTACGATGACAACATGTCTAAATATCTCTTCCCTTCCACATCCCAAACCCAAACTCGCTCCGCTCTATCGATGACGACAGGTATCGGTTTGTAGTTGTGAGCACCGTACTTGTACTCCAGATCCATGTAATCTTGACTTCTCATCGACGTTCCTCCTTTCTCTGCAACAACATCATAACATTTGAGCCAAAAATTTCAAAGTCTGGCAAAATATGCCAATCCTTCGCCAAGGAGAACTAATCTTGACCAATGTGGTTATACTTTCTCTTTCTCACGTATGCTCACGTATGCTCTCTTATGCTTTCGTATGCTCGCACCTTCAAACGACGTGGTAAATTCTTCTTGAGGTGATGCGCATGAAAAGGTTCGTGGTTTTGGTGTGGCTCTTTTCTCTCACGGTGGCCTTCGCTTGGTCCGCACACGAGACGCTGACTTATTTGATCGTGAAATCGACCTTGCCGAACGCTGATGAGCTGGTGGAAATAATACCATACAGCTACAATGAGAAAAGAATCTACAACATCGAGAGGTTGATCTTGGACGACGTTTGTGGACGGTTCATGGTCAATTTCATTCCAATCTGGGCCAAGTTCTACCCTCCAGATCCGGCTCCTATCAACAATAAGGTACCAGTTTGGCAAATACTGACCGTCTATTCGGTCGAACCAGACCTCGGCATGGACGAGGGCTTGAATCTGTCACCACTTCAGTTGATCATCGGTAACAGTCAAGGCGTTAGGCACATGAAGTACAAACTGCTCTTCTTTGACTTCTTCGAGGGGAGCGAGTCTTTCCTGTACTTCGTTGAGATGTCCAAGCAAGCATTTCAGAGGAACGATCGATACTGGGGTTACCGATTCTTAGCGAGGGCGATCCATCATTTGGAGGATCTGTCGATGCCCTACCACAACGCACCAGGCAGGCTCGGTGATGTTTTGGAGAGTCTTCTCTGGAACAGAGAGAAAGGCATGGAACTTGCTTACAGACACTTCTCGTACGATGAATATCTCGCTTACTTGTTGTACCTTGAGGATCAAGAAGCGATCAACTCGATCGTTCAGGCACAGCCGAAACGGGTGAAGAACATGAGAGAACTCATCCAGCGTGTAAGGTTGCTCGGTCTAAGAAATTTGGAGGATGTGGACGAAATCTTCGCGAGAGTGTATCCAAACCTCGACAGGTCCCTCAGTTGGAACGACTTCGAAGCGAGTGCAAAGCAGCTGGAGGAACTGAAGAGAATCACGAACCACATCATGAAGGACTTTTCAGCTTATCTGAAGGGATTCCTCTTGGATTTTCTGACTCAAGTAGGTGAAATTTGACGAAAGAAGAAAAACACTCTGGCGCGTCCGTCATTTGTCTGTTATAATGTTAACACGGTGAACGCTCACGAAAGGGGGTGTACCCGAAAGGGTGTGACTATGGCGAAAAAGAAGATCTTGGTTGTTGACGATGATCCTTCGATCATCGAGCTGGTGAGTTACAACCTGGCCCGTGAAGGCTACGATGTACTCAAAGCGTACGACGGAGAAGAGGCACTCAAAGTTGCGACGAACGAAAGCGTGGACATGTTCATTGTGGACATCATGCTCCCGCAGATGGATGGATTCGAACTCGTCAGACAGCTCAGGGGCATGGAGAAGTACAAGAACACGCCGGTCATCTTCCTGAGCGCCAAGGGTGAAGAGTTCGACAAGGTCCTTGGCTTGGAACTCGGTGCCGATGACTACATCACAAAACCCTTCAGTGTGAGAGAAATGATCGCGCGTGTCAAGGCTATTTTCAGAAGGATCCAGCTCAGCGCTCAGGAACGAGAAGAGAGGCCAAAGAAGATCGTGGCCAAGGGACTGGAAATCGATGTGGAAAGGTATGAAGTGAGGGTGAACGGTCAGAAGGTTGCGTTGACCCCGCTCGAGTTCGAATTGTTGAGGTTCCTCGCGGAGAACGAGGGGAAAGTGTTCAGCAGAGATGTGCTGCTCGACAAACTCTGGGGTTACGATTACTACGGTGATACGAGAACTGTTGATGTGCACATCAGAAGGCTGAGAACGAAGATCGAAGAGGATCCATCGAATCCCAAGTACATCATCACGGTGAGGGGCAAGGGATACAAGTTCAGAGATCCTGGGAAGGAAGAATAATTCGTGGTAGTCCTGCTCATCGTCGCCGCAGTTGCAGCGATAGGGTTTTTTTTGTACTCATTTTCGTTGCTGAGGATCAACAAAAATCTTCTTCGGTTCTTCAGGAGGGTGGCAGAGCTTGCAGACGTGGTTGAAGACTCTCCACCCTCTTACGTCTTAGAACGACTTCGCAAGAAATTGAAGACGATAGAGGAAGAACTGTCGATAGCTCAGAGGATTAGAGAGAACGTTTTGACTCTGCTCGACAACATTTCCGACCCCATAATTTTCGTTGAAGCCGATGGAACTATAACGTTCGCGAACATGGCGGCACAGAAGATCACGCGTTCTGAACCCATAGCGAGAAAGATATACGAAGCAGTTGAGGATTACTACGTCATAGAGATGTTTGAAGAAACCGTGAGGACATGGCAAGCGCAAGAATCCGAGATAGTCATGTACGTGGCCGACGAGAAGAGATACTACTCTTGCAAGATGATACCTGTGATACTGCCGAAGGGAGAACGAAGAGTAGTGATCATAATGAGGGACGTGACGAAGGAACACGAACTGAACGAGTTGAGAAAGCAGTTCGTGTCGAACGTTTCTCACGAACTGAGAACTCCGCTGACGTCGATACACGGTTATGCCGAGACTCTTCTCAGCGATCCGGACATGGACGTGGAAACGCGCAAGAGATTCTTGACGATCATCGAGAACGAATCGGCAAGGATGTCGAGGATGATAAACGATCTGCTCGACTTGGAACGCATGGAATCCGGTGAAGCGAGGTTCGAGTTCAAGGAAACGGACTTGTGCATGGTCGTCAACTATGTGTTGTCCATCGTTGAGCCTCTCGCCAAGGAGCATGGTGTTGAGGTGGAAACGCATTGTCAAGGTGTGAACATATGGGCCGATCAGGACCGAATGGTACAGATGATTTTGAACTTGGTCGACAACGCCATCAAGTACACTTCTCTGAAAGAGATCGGAGAGAAACGCGTCAAGGTCAGGGTCATCAAAGAGGGTGACTATGCGGTAATTGAGGTTTCTGACACGGGACCCGGGATACCAAAAGAAGCGCTCCCAAGGTTGTTCGACAGGTTCTACAGAGTGGACAAGGGCAGAAGCAGGAAGATGGGAGGTTCGGGCCTTGGCCTGTCCATAGTCAAGTCCATCGTCGACAGGCATGGCGGACAGATCAGTGTGAACAGTGAGGTGGGCGTTGGAACAACGTTCATTGTGAGATTGCCCATCAAGTGGGAAGTGGAAGCATGAGGATGTACGATGTCATAAAGAAGAAACGCGACGGAGCGGAATTAACGACGGAAGAGATTCGATTCGTGGTGCATGGTTACACCCGTGGAGAAATTCCGGATTATCAGATGGCTGCTTTCCTCATGGCGGTTTACTTCAAGGGTATGAACGAACGGGAGACCTACGATCTGACCATCGCGATGCTCGAGTCTGGTGATCGACTCGATCTATGTTCGCTGAAAGGAATCAAGCTCGACAAGCATTCGAGTGGAGGGGTAGGTGACAAGATAACGTTCGTCGTTCTTCCCATCGCAGCGAGCTTCGGTGTGAAGATCGTCAAGATGTCTGGTCGCGGATTGGGACACACGGGTGGCACGATAGACAAACTCGAATCCATACCAGGAATGAGGACATCCCTCAGCAAAGAGGAGTTCGTGAAGATCGTCGACGAGATAGGATTTGCCATTGCGAGCCAGACTGAGAACCTCGCACCCGCGGACAAGAAGATCTACGCACTCAGGGATGCAACGGCTACAGTGGAAAACCTTTCTCTCATCGCTTCGAGCATAGTCAGCAAAAAACTTGCTGCCGGTGCCGATGCGATGGTGTTCGATGTGAAGGTTGGCTGCGGTGCCTTCATGAAGGATTTTGATCAAGCCAAGAAGCTCGCATTCTTGATGCTGGACATCGTGAGGCGGCACGGAAAAAAGGCCAAGGCTGTGCTCTCCAACATGGACCAACCTCTCGGAAAGATGGTTGGAAATTCTCTCGAAGTGATCGAAGCTGTGGAATGCTTGAGAGGAGAAGAACCAAAGGACGTCATAGAGCTGTCCTTCACTCTTGTGAAAGAAATGCTCGATCTTGCTGGTTTGAAGGTGAGTTTCAACGATATCGAAAGCATGGTTCGCTCGAACGAACCGTTGAAGCGATTCAAGAAGTTCATCGAGCTTCAGGGAGGCGATCCAAGCATCGTTGACGATCCTTTCAAGTTACCGATCAGCAGAAACGTTGTTGAAGTGCGATCCGATAGAGATGGTTACGTCGCACGTCTCGATGCCGAGGCGATAGGTAGAGCATGTGTATTCCTCGGTGGAGGAAGATCGAAGAAGGAAGACAACATCGATCATTCCGTTGGAATAGAGTTGTTGAAGAAGGTTTCGGACCGTGTCAGGACTGGCGACGTGCTCGCAAAGGTGTACTATTCGAACAGGAGCGATCTGGATTCGGCCTTGGCTCTTGTTCGATCGGCATATGTGCTTTCCACGCATTCAGTTGAACCGCCATCAACTGTGCTTGAGGTGATCGAATGAAACGTTTCCATTCCATCTTGCTCGTGATCTTGGCGTCGTGCGTGATGGGTCAAGTCCTCGTGGGATTTCAAGGAAAATTCGTCGTGCTGCAGGAGTCAGAAGGTTTCGTGGAAGTGAAAGATCTGGAAAAGTTGGGACTGACTTTCGTATTATCGGAGGTTTCCGGACGGGCGTACTTGATCTTCGAAAAAAAGATCATCCTGCTCAACAAGGATGGCACCGTGACCGTAGACTTTCTGGACGTCTACGAAAAATCTGCGAGGTTCGTTGGAAAAAGGGTCTTCATCAAAACGGAACTTCTACAGAAGATTCTCGGGCTGAAAGCTCATACGATGGTTTCTGGCCAGACTGCGCTTCTGGACAGTGTCCCGATCCTTGTTTCTGCAGTTTTTGAAAAGAACCAGTTGAAGCTGGGCTTCGTTGGCTTCGTCTCCGAACAGATGGTTTCAGCGCGCACGTCGAAGGGTAAGCTGATCGTCGAAATTTCACCGTGCTTGAGTTCCGCGATTTCTCTCGAGCCCGTGAAGGTCTCAACTGATGGTACATCCGTGATCGTCGAACTGGATTTAGGTGTGGACGTGGAACCAGTGATGGTCATGAAGATTGAAGCGAACGCGCTCTCCTTCGAACTCAGGATGCCCATGCTCGGCAAAGAATGGGTTGCCAACGGTGTCTATTGGCAGCAAACAACTGAACGGATCGGTAACAAGGAACTCTTGGTGAACTATCTGTGGATAGATCCGAGCGTTGTCGAACTGAAACCTGCAATCAGTTCTTCGGGCATTGGGACGATGGAAAGTGTCGAAGCGATGGTGGCCAGAAGCGGTGCCATAGCGGGTGTGAACGCGAGTTACTTCGACCCAAACACAGCGATCCCGATCGGCTTGCTGATTGTGGATGGTAAAGTTTTACAGACCGCCTACGGAGATAGGCCAATCTTCGTGTGTAGTTACGCTGGAACGGTGCACATCGAGAGGTTTTATTTCGAGCTGAACGTGCGTGTCGGACAACTTTTGTTCATCGTGAAGGGTGTCAACACAGTCGCTCTGGGAGACGTACTCGTCTTCACGAGAGAGTTTGGCTTGCCAATTCCGAAGAGGGACGATACGATTTACTTTGTCGTCGAAAATGGCAAGGTTGTTTCGAGAGGCTGGATATCCAAGGCTCCGGAAAAGGGGTTCGTGCTGGCGGTTTCGAACAAATACGAGAAGTACCTTCAGGAAGTGAGGGCTGGAGATCCCGTCGAATACGTCATCAACACCAACTTTCCGTACAGGATAAAGCACGCTGTTGAGGCTGGACCTCTGTTACTCTACCAAGGGGCTCCGATACCGGATCGAAACCAAGAAAAGAATCGTTATGGGGGCAACATCGCGAGGACAAACGCGACCAGAACGCTCATCGCCACAACACAGGATGGTAAGGTGGCCTTGATGGTCATAAGCGATCAAAACGGGTTTGGAGGTGTCAACTACGATGAGCTGGTCGATTTCTGCTTGAGCAAAGGGTTCTACTCGGCCATGAACTTCGATGGAGGAAGTTCTTCTGTGATGGTCATCAGGGACAAGATCGTGAGCAGAACCCCGACGGGGTGGACGAGGGCTGTCCCTGTTTCACTGCTCGTGGTTCAGAGGTCGCAATGAAAACAAAGAAGGTGGAGGTGTATAGAGATGGCAATCGCGGCTGAGAAGAAAAGGAACTTCGTGCTGATCGGTCACAACGGTTCGGGTAAGTCGCTTCTGGTGAGCTCGATCCTCAGAACGGTTGGCTTGAGTGATCGTGTTTCAAACAAGCTCGTGGATATTGATCCATTGGAGGAGGCGAAAGGTTCGAGCATCAGCTCACACGTGTTCACTTTCACGTGGAAAGACCACCTTTTGACTGCGATAGATACTCCGGGTTTTGGAGACTTCACAGCCGAGGTGATCAACGCGATCTTCGTGAGCGAGAACGTTGTGAGTGTGATCAACGCGGTTTCGGGGGTCGAGATACAGACTGAGAGAACATTGCGACTCGCTCAGGAGATGTCCAGGCCCATCATAGTTTTTGTCAATCAGATGGACAAGGAAAGGGCGAACTTCGATAGTGTTTTGGAGTCGGTGAAGTCAGCGTTTGAGTGCAAGATCGTGTCACTCGTGTTGCCGATCGGTTCCGAATCCAACTTCAAGGGTGTCGTGGATCTGGTGGGAATGAAGGCTTACGTCTATGAGGATGGTAAATCCAAAGTTGTGGATGTGCCGGCAGATATGGCAAAGAAAGTGGAAGAGGCCAGACTCAGGCTTCTGGAGGACATCGTGGAGAGCGACGATGCCCTGATGGAGAAGTACTTGGAGGGGGGTCAGATCAGCGAAGAAGAGTTGAAAAGAGCCCTCGTCAAAGCCTACAAGTCTGGTGCCATCGTGCCAGCACTCTGTGGTTCTGCCGAAAAGGGAATTGGAGTCGATCTGTTCTTGGATACGATCGTCGATCTCGGCGCGAGTCCACTCGAAGCGAAACCATTGAAGGCTGTTCTCGAAAGCGGTGAGGAAACGTTGGTTTCAGCGAGTGAGACGGAGCCTTTCTGTGCTTACATTTTCAAGAACGTGGTGGATCCGTTCGTTGGTCGAGTGAGCTACATAAAGATCATTTCAGGTAACGCAAGGCCCGGAGACAACTTTGTGAACGTGAACCGTGGGACGAGCGATAGGATCAGCAAGCTCTATTGGGCACGTGGAAAGGAACAAGTGGAGATAGAGGCGGCATCCTGCGGTGAAATCGTGGTCTTACCGAAGCTCAAAGAGGGTAGTGTGGGTGAGACGCTGACTCACAAGGACAGAAAGATGAAGATCGTTCCACCGCAGTTCCCTGAACCCATGTTCTCCAGGTCCGTGAACCCCAAGAGTAAGACCGATATAGACAAGATAAGCAACGGTCTTTCGAGGCTCGCCGAGAGCGATCCTACTTTCAAGTGGGAGTACGATCCTGAAACTGGAGAAACGGTCGTGTCTGGTCTCGGAACGGTACATCTTGACGTCATGATAGAAAAGCTGAAGAGCATTTTCGGTGTGGAAGTGGAGGTTGGCAAGCCCAAGATCGCGTACAGAGAAACCATAACCAAGAAAGCCATTGCTGAGTACAAGCACAAGAAGCAAACGGGAGGACACGGTCAGTACGGTCACGTGAAGATAGAGATGGAACCACTGCCGCGTGGAGCTGGCTTCGAGTTTGTCGACAAGATTTTCGGAGGAGCGATTCCGAAGAACTTCATCCCATCCGTGGAGAAGGGCATAGTTGAAGCTATGAAACGTGGCTCTCTCGCCGGCTATCCCGTGGCGGACGTACGCGTGACACTGTTCGACGGATCCTACCACGAAGTGGATTCTTCGGACATAGCGTTTCAGATCGCAGCGATCCAAGCGTTCAGGAAGGGTATGGAAGACGCCAGACCCGTCATACTCGAGCCCATCATGGAGGTAGAGATATTCTGTCCGGACGAGGTCGCGGGAGATGTCATGGGTGAGGTCACCAGCCGGAGGGGAAGACCACAGGGAATGGAACCAGCGGGTCGTGGCATGTCCAAGATAAAGGCTGAGGTACCTTTGGCCGAGATGCTCGATTTCTCCGGTAGACTGTCTGGAATCACGAGCGGCCGAGGTTACTTCACGATGAAGTTCTTGAAGTATCAAGAGGTTCCACCGAACATACAGGAGAAGATCATTCAGGAAAGAAAACAGGAACAGCAGAACGCCTGAGGTGAGAATCGATCCATGCATGTGGCTGTGGTGAGCTTCAAGATCAGGCTGTTCGGTATCAACAGTCTGAAGGAAAAGCGCAGTTTGATCAAGAAGCTGATCAATGAACTGAGAAGCAAATACAACGTCTCCGTTTCCGAGGTTGGTATGTGTGACTCGAAGGGTTGGGCCGAAATAGGTATCGCCGTCGTGAACCCTGCGAAAGAGGTCGTCGATAGCACCGTGGAGCAAATAAGTAACGTTCTGGAGTCAACTTACGGTGTGGAAGTCGTTGAGTTGGAAAGAGAAGGATGGTGAGAGGTGCGGCACGTTGTCGAAGAACTGGTCCGAGCATTGAATCTTTTGGTGACTACAAGGCGTCGCCGACACATATATTCTTGTTGTGACTTTGCAAGAAAACTTGC